>Ga0315555_1000811_pt1 | contig 22484 bp, 20 predicted proteins | sample SalMarSW160380MG_FD_202113 | JGI IMG/M metagenome (GOLD analysis project Ga0315555, IMG submission 202113) | Salt marsh sediment microbial communities from the Plum Island Ecosystem LTER, Massachusetts, United States - Salt Marsh Sediment SW1603-80 ... | reverse complement strand
CGGATACTCCGTCACGATAAGCCCCGTATTCATAATCGAGTCGTACATATCGGCATTTGACTTCGGATACACAACATTGATGCCGTTGCCGAGCACTGCGATTGTCTCTCCCGTGCCATCTACCGCTCCTTTATGCGCATAATAATCAATCCCTGCTGCAAGCCCGCTTATGACCAGAGTTCCCGATTTTCCAATGGCGCGGGCGAGGGAATAGGCCATTGTTATGCTTCGGTTGGAAGCCCTGCGCGCGCCTACGATTGCAACGGCATTGGTTTTACGAAGCAATGAAGTATTTCCCTTTGCAAACAGAACGAGGGGAGGATCTTCGATATTTCTCAGACAATCGGGATATAGATCCGAATGAATACCAAGGACCTCAATATCGTGATTCGCGCAAAAATCCAATTCTTTACCGGCATCTCTCAGTACCGTATTTCTTTCGAATGACTCTCCGTTTATCTTGAATGCCTTGGCAAAAAGAGCCTCGGTCTTTGTATGGTGCTTGAGAATAGCCGCCCCGGTTTTGTACTGCCCGTAGAGGAGATACTTCTGGCGGGGAGTATAGTTCGTAATACGATTGATGGCAAGCAGGTTGATCATCTCTTCACTGTTCAACACCGAGCTCCCTGTTTAGTTTCAAAATATTCTCCTCCACCTTGTCCCGTTTCGGTGAGCTCGCGGGAAGAATTTTTTGAAGCTCGAGATACTCCCCCATTGATTTACCGAGCTCGCCGGTCTCATAGTAAAACCTGCCGAGCGCGAAATGAGCATCCGCATTATGCGGTTCCCCGGCAAGGACAACCTTCATCTGATCGATTGCAGCGATAACATCATTGAACCCAAAAAAGAGAAGAAGCCCGAGGCCGTAATGCGCCTCGAAAATATCAGGGTTTATCTCAAGCGCCTTTTCATAATAGGCCTTTGATTTTAAGAGGTACATATTCTTCTCATCAGCATCCACCGTGCCGGTTCCAATAAAGTAGTAGCATTCGCCCAGATCCTTTTTAATAAACCCGTTATAGGGAAGCAGGAATTCTGCTTCGAGGAGCACCTCGCTTGCAAGATTGTAGCTTCCGAGCGCCATATATTTCCTGCCGAGCTCCCTGTCGACATCTTCGAGTATATCCACAGCCTGTACCTTCAAATCGATTATCCTCTTCAGGCTCCCGCGTACCCTGACGAGATCCTCTGTCTCCTTTGTACCCTGGGCAAGCACTTTCTTGCTCCTTGTGATTTCCCTCCTCTCGTCCAAATAGCCACACCCCGGCAGAACCAGAATGAAACAGAAAAAACCTATAACAAACCTTCTAATAATCACTGTTCCTCTCCAGGTACTCGAGCACGTCCCTTTTCCTGAACCTCCTGTGCTTTCCTGAGCCGACCCTGTATGCCCTTATCTTCCCCTCATTCGCATACCTCCGCAGAGAGGTACAACTTACCCCCAGAAGGTCTGCAGCCTCTGTTATGGTAAGCATTCTGTTAAGCTCCTTGTCGAGAAGCGCATTCTTCAGATCTTCCCTGTACCCGGTCACCGTGCCCACCTCGCCCTTTTTTCTTCCTGGCAGAACAAATTAATGTCAAAATATGTCAATAATAGTAGATTCTTATAACATTATATAACTAAATTCAAACAAAACTATACTATCTTTTTCATATTTGTCAAGGAAAAAAGGAAAAATTTTTTCATAATAAAAAGGGGAATTCGAGGCAGGATGAAACACACTCTACGCTACATCTTTTTCCCGTTACGGCTGGCAAGTTTCTTTTTCATCTGCTTCTCTTTTGCCTTTAAGTCAACCTCGAGCTTCTGTGACCACAACTCTATCCGCTTCGTCACATTCTGCGATTCATTTTTTTCATTGAAAAGAATATGTATTCTCTTCAGCGCCCGGAGAAAATCAAGCGCCTTTTTCATATCTTCAGGAGAATGATTGGTGAGCTCATACTTCTCCCTGTACCTGTTACTCAATCGTTCGAGAAGCTCCTTTATAAGAAAAAGATAATCATACCGGTCATCAAAACCTTCGATATTCGGATCATTCTTTTCCTGGTACCTTCTGAAATTGAACAGGTTTTTCGCAACAACCGCATATCTTCCCTCGAGCTCTACAAAGCTCCATTTCCATTTTGAGTTTTCTCCGTATCTGTCTTCGAGCAGTGACACAGTATACCCTACTTTCTTCATCAGCTTCAGCCTATCGGCATCGCTGAACGATTCGAGGGATTGCAGGAGCTCGTAGTTTTCATTGAGTGGCAGATCGATAACTCCGGAAACAATACCCTCGAGCAGTATCAACGCCTTGTAAAGGCTCTTTCTCCCTGTGTCGAGAAATGATTCATTCTTGTAGCCGAGCAAATTTTTACTCAAATCGGTCATGGCGCAGTATACCGAGACCAGGTCAACAAGGTGAGAAACAATTCGAAGCATAATTACATTTTCATTCTCATTGTTTTGCGATTCCAGATACTTGATTTTCTGATTGATCTCGTCAATCTTTCTTTTCAGAAACGAAACCTCTTCATTATACTTCACTTTTCTTTCTTTACTCACCGCCATTCGCTCGTCCTATTTGCACTACGCTTCAACATCGATATTATTGCCCACTCCCTCTTCCGAAAATTCATTTTTCTCCGTTTGTACAGTACTCTCGCTGTGCATTTCTTCTTCGGGCGCTACAGTTTCATCTGCAGGAGGACCGGCGACGCCGATACCGGTTACATTCTCTGGCGGAACAGGCCAGGTATACGAAGAATCTGGAATATCACCCAAACATATCACCCCCCCCCGTCGATGGAACATTCACATACGATAACCAGATTTCATCCTGCCGATAGATGCCCTGAAATGCATCGAAAGGCAACCCACCGTCATTCAAGCGGTCTCCTTTACCTGCCAAACGTGTAATCCTCAAAGAGAAACACATTGGAGGTGTTATCAGCCAGGTTTTTCAGCTCGATCTTGTAGGGAAGGTAGTACTTCCCAAAGTTCTTATAGCTGTTGACAACCTGAACGTAGGGCGAACCGTCCAGATAGTACACCGCCTCATGTATAACCCACTTTTTCTTATCGAGAGTAAACAACGCGTAATTGTTATCCTTTTCTTCCTTCTCCGGATCCCATGCCTGTACTACTACAGAGTTTGCGTCTTCCTTGACAAAGCTGACCTTTTTCCTGTCAATCAATTCTTTGAACTCCTCCGGGTTCTGAACCTTGGAGATGCCGGAAAACTTCAAATAATCCTCATACATCGAGAACAGCGATGCATACTCACTCTTAATATTTTCAATGATAATTTTTACCCCTTCACCCTTTTTAAAGGTCACGACAACCGCTGGTTTCCCCTTCCCTGTTAAAATATCCTCGGGGAGGTCCTTCAGCGCGTCCTCAAAGGTATTGTTTTTAACCCGCACCCAGTACGAATCGGGTGTTATTTTCTTGGACATGCTCAGTATCGAATTATATACCTCGCCGATCTTATCAGCCGCAAACCCCACCCAAACCGACATAATAATGAGCATACTATAGATAACAGTTTTCACATTCCCCCCTCACAATGTTGTTCATTGATAGTATACCTGGCGGCATGTATACCTGGCGGCATGTATATTGTATCCGATGAACGATATTAACTCAAGCATTTTCCCCTATCATATGCCGCGCCTGCTCAATAGCCGCATTACTTATTGTTTTACCGCTGATCATGCGAGCGATCTCCTCCACTCTCTTTTCACCCTTCAGCACACTGGCCTCAGTGACCGTCCTTCCGTTTCTGTCACGCTTTTCGGTGCGTATATTAAGGTTTCCTTTAGATGCTATCTGCGCCTGATGCGTAATACATATAATCTGCTTGAGGCCAGCCATTGCCCGCAGCCTGCTGCCGACTGCCCATGCAACCTTGCCGCCGATACCGGCGTCAATCTCGTCGAAGACGAAGGTCTGTATCGGGTCAACATTACCGAGAACCGTCTTGATTGCAAGCATTATTCTGGAGAGCTCGCCACCGGATGCAACATTTTTCAACGGCATCAGCGGCTCTCCGACATTTGTTGAAATTAGAAACTCCACATTGTCAAGCCCGTACGGCATCAACTTATACCGCTTTTGGTCGATTACAACAAGTCCGTCTTCGCCTTCCGTATAGTTAATATGAACCGAAAAACGAGCCTTGGCGAGGCTTAAAAATTTAAGCTCATCCATTACCGCCTCTGAAAGTGTTTTGGCGGCAACCCGCCTGCGTACGGAAAGCTCTATTGCCAGTTTCTGCGCCTTCCTGAGCTCTTTTTCAAGCTTATTTTGAAGCTCCTGAATAACTGTGTCGTTCGTCTCGAGAGTCTCAAGATCTATCGCACACCTCTGCCAATACTGCTGAATCTCAGAAACTGTTTCTCCGTACTTCTTTTTGATATTTTTAATGAGCTCCAGCCTGGACAGTATACCGTCGATCTTTCCCGGTTCGTATTCGATCCCGTCTATATACTGCTTGAGATCAGTCGCACTCTCATCTATCAGAACGCGCGCATTCTCAAGATTCTCGACAAGACCATTTATTTCAGACGAAACCTCTCGGACTTTACCCAGAGCCGTGAGCGCCTGTTCTACCAGGGTAAGCGCAGAAAACTCATCACCTTTGATAGGGTCATAGGCCTCTGAAATGGAAGACACGAGGCTCTCATAGTTCCGCAATACCCTGTATTGTCTCTTGAGCTCCTCTTCCTCCTCCTCTGCAATATTCGCCCGGTCTATCTCAGCTTTTGCATAACTCAAAATATCTATCTTTCGCTCTTTTTCCCTCTCATCAATGGTCCGTTTCTCTATCTCCTCCTGCAGGTGGAGCACATTCAGGTAACTCTGCCGATACTCTGCCAGATCGCTCTGAAGTTTACCGTACTGATCGAGCAGATGAAGATGATTCCGCACCATAAGAAGCGACTGGTGTTCATGCTGGCCGTGTATGTCAACGAGCAGAGCGGTTATATCCTGAAGATCTCGAACAGAAACCTGGAGGCCATTTATGAAACTCCGAGAGCTGCCCTCCCTTGTGATGATTCTCCTGATAATGTAGGCATCTCCCTCGTTTCTTTCAATACCTTTCTCTTCGAGAACTGTGCATACCGGGTGCGAGCGCTCAATCTCAAAACGCCCCTCCACGATACAGGAGTCAGCACCGGTACGAATCTGTGATGTTTTTGCCTTTTCGCCGAGAACAAGCCCGAGGGCCCCGACAATGATGGACTTCCCCGCTCCAGTTTCTCCAGACAGCACGGTGAGCTTACTGCTGAACTGCAGCGTGAGCTCCTCGATTAGCGCGAAGTTCTTGATGTACAATTCAGACAGCATTTCAACCCTTCCAGGCAAGCTTTTCCCGTACTATGTCATAAAAACTTCTGTTCCCAAGGGATATCAGCTTGGTTACTGTTTCAGATCTCAACACCCGCACTATATCACCGTCCTGCACATCAAATGCGACCTGTCCGTCTACTGTTATTATTACCTTCCTCTGCGTTGACAGAATGCGAACGGTGATATCCTCTCTCGGCGGTACGACGAGTGGACGTGCACCGAGAGAATGCGGACAGATTGGACATATAACGAACGCTTCTGTTGTGGGTTCGAGTATAGGCCCACCGGCGGAAAGCGAATATGCGGTTGAACCCGTCGGTGTCGAAACTATTATCCCGTCTGCCCTATACGCCCCGATAAATCGATTTCCACTCGAAACTTCAAGCTCGAGCAGGCGCGATATCCCACCGGTATTGATAACCACATCATTGAGGCCTGTCGACTGAAAACAGGAAGCTCCTTCCCTGATGACCGATATGTCTATCATCATACGTTCTTCGTAGCTATGCAGGCTGCTGACGAAGCATTCGACACATTCGACAACCTCAGTTTCCCTGAATTCAGTGATAAAACCGAGCCCACCGAGGTTGATACCCGCGATGGGAATCCCGTACTGCGAAAAAACCCTCGCCGCAAACAGGAGTGTGCCATCACCTCCTATGGCAACGGCAAAATCACATGCGGGTATTTTTTCCCGGATAGACCGCTCGATTTCACCTTGCCTTGACGGCAGAATCAGATATTCGATATCCCTCGAACGAAGATATCCTTTCAGAACTTCAGCAGTGTTGAATGCCCTGCTGCTGTTATCCTTAATCACAACGCCTACCATTTTCACGCAACCAACCCCTTTACACCATATATCATGCGCTGTATTTCGGAGCAGTCAGTCCCGATACCCGATTCCGAGTGCTGCGCAGTATATACTCTATTAGAACAGATAATTTCTCATTTTTCTTTCTTTATTTTAAGAAAATTCCTCCTCTATTAAAAACCCTTCAAAACATGCTCACCGAACCTTGATGAAATCAATTTCCGATTAAGTCAAAACTTTTAAGTAACTTCTCGCGAAGTTACTTTATGATTTTCGGTCCCCCGGGGATGTAGGCCACTTCTAAGTAACTTATCGCGAAGTTACTTTATGATTTTCAGTCCGAGGGGACGTAATCCGCCGCGAAGTCGCCACTTTTTCCCAAAATCTGTCCTGCGACAGCATCCCGTTTTTTATAAAACCGCTCTGATGCAGCGCGCGATATTTTCAATGTGCTTCCTGTCGAGAGAAGGGTACAGCGGCAGTACAACTGTTTTCCCGAATAGCTCCTCGGTATTTTTAAACTTCTTCGGATCAAGTTTCAGATACCGGTGCAGCGGTTTGCCAATCCCCCTTTTTACCGGAACCCCGTATTTTTTGAAAAACCGCTCGGCGTCATCAAAGGGAGTTTCAGTTTTTACAACATAACTAGGAAAGCAAAGTTCCTGACCTTCCCCCCTGCCTATCAACGTACAGTTAGATAACAACGCCGCATCATCGAAATACCTGCCAATTTTTTTTCTCTTTTGTATCATCCGCTCAAGTTTTTTCAGCTGGGATATGCCTAAAGAGGCGTTAAAATCACTCATTAGATAATCTGTTGAGTATTCTTCGGCCCTGTATGAAAGAATGGTTTGTTTGAGACGCACATCTCTGGATGCGAGCATACCCCCGCTGCCGGTTGTAATGATCGCATCGTCATTGAAATTCATAGTTACGAAATCACCGAATGAACCTATCTTTCTATCGTTAATCTGCCCGAACAACGTGCCGTCAAGATCTTCAATAACGGGAATACCGAAGGAGCGGAAAGAGTCGAGATCATTGGGCAGCCCGAACATCTGACTGATAATGATACACCGTGTCCTCTCCCCAGTTTTCTTTTCTATACCTTCTTTCAATGGAAGAAAGCTATCTTTTTCGACATCGACCAAAACCGGCGTAAGTCCGGCCCTGAGTACGTGGCCGAAGGTTCTGTATCTGGTAAAGCTCGAAAGGATCACTTCATCTCCCTGTTCAGCACCGAGAATGGCAAACGCTGTTTCCAGTGCATGAAGATTACTGTTATAAACTGCAACATAGGGAAGCGAGAGCGTCTTACGCAGCATACCGGCAAACTCGCGCATATATGCACCCGGAGTTAAATCGTCGCTGATCATGCAGTACAGCACCGCTTCAAGATCTTTCTTTTCGATAGTGGGAATATTGAAACGTATCATGTGTCTACGCCTTTACCCTGCATGCACAGAAAGACCAGCAAGTATTCGATCTTTTCCCCTGAGCACACCTCTGTCCACATTAGAGGCAATAAAACAGTTTCCCGAAACTCTGAACTTCCTGGGAATCTCCACATTTCTTCCTATAAGCGTTATACCGTCTCGAATAAACTCGGGATATTCGCTGTTGCTACCGGATATATCCTCGCCGCCGACAACAGCCTTTTCACCGATATTCGGCGAAACCTTTGAAAACAGTTCACTGTTTCCGCATATGATTGAATTCCTGACGACAGCGTTACCGCCGATATAGTTATTCTCCATAACAATCGAGTCTATAATCTTCGCATTGCTTCCGACCCGAACACCGGGAAACAGTATTGAACGATCAACCATACCCTCAACGAGGCACGATGGTGAGATGTGAGAGTTTCTCACAAAACCCCCGTTTCCAATACGGGTTGTGCTTTCGTCCTTTACGGCCCTAAGTGGGGATGAAAACAACTGAATATTGTCTTTGAGTCTTTTAAGCAGGGTCATATGTGTATTGTAGTATTCCATAACGGTTTTAAACGGTATATACCACGCCTTGCAATGTATGGCCTTCCCCCCGGAGGTGAAACAATCCATCACCGCATCCCATGTCCGGTCAATGTCTCCCTGCAGTCCGGACAGACCGTCCCGATCGTTAAAAAGAGGCCGGAGCATTCCTTCGCTGACGTAAAATCCAAATGTGTGCCCGTCCCGTGCATTGAAAGAATATCTTCCCTCCACCAGTGCATCCACCTGCCGGATCAGTTCAACCCAATCCGCAATAAGAGCACCGTCAGCTCTCATAATGAGAAAACCGCCTCTCTTCTTCCCATTCACTATTTTTGAAAAAGCGTCGAAAGTATCTGGATCCTCAATAATTCTGACCCTGCCCGTATTGTAGGTATATACGAGATGATCTTTTAGAGCCGCATCCCGTTCGGCAAACACAAAAATTTTCGCATTCTTAAGAGAGACAAAGGGCGCTATATAATAATCGATAATTCTCGTTCCGCCAAAGACAGTAACGAGAGATTTAACTCTCCTGTCTGCAATTGAAAGAAGGCCGGGCTCCAGGTTTTTAATAAAGACACATACAGTAATATTCTTCATGGTCGATGCTTCCAGAACAACCTCTCAAAACATACTAATATAAAAAAAACAGGTAGCCAGAACAGTCTGCGGAAAGGACCCGGTTGAGGAATCTCCCGCAATACCGCCCTTTGGGGTTCAACATATTTCCAGTATCTTTTTTTAACTGTACCCGCAAACACATCGAAGAGTCGGCCTACAAGTATAGTGATTCCCGCATTAACGTGATTTCTATTCGCTTCGACCCAGTTTACCTCGTGCGGTGAGCCAAGGCCGATAAAAAAATAATCTGGAGAAGCCTTCCCTATTGCCGTCACGATATCTTCATGGTTTTTTTTGGGATAATCCCCCCTGTATCGACCGACAACGAACAGTTTCGGTATTTCTTTTTTCAGGTTTGTGTATGCCCGATCTACGGTTGTGCCTCTGCCTCCGAGAAAATACACAGATTTATTCAGCTCGACAGACTGCATTAAAAGCCGTTTGACAAACTGCGAAGGGTCTATTTTCTCTGCAACAGTTTTCTTTAAGAGTTTGGCGGCACGAAATATGCTTTTTCCGCTCGGGATTATGATGTCTGCTTCTTCTAAAAAAATGCGTAACAGCTTTTTTCTTCTTGCCATCATGAGAGTTGGAAGGGACAGAAAAACGATGACACGACTTTTTTCATCCATGTGGAATCTTTCCGTCGATTTCAGTACATCTTCCGTTCGAACTGCATCAAACGGTATGCCGAGAATACGATCCCTCTTCATGTTCCAACCATCCCTGAATAGTAAGTACGGATAAAACCGGTCCCGACCAGGGCCGCGGTATCCGATTTCATAATAAAATTCCCCATTGTCAGTGCTATTCCACCGGCGTCTTTTACTGTCTGAACCTCGTCCACTGTAAATCCACCTTCGGGTCCGAAAAAAAGATGAAATGAGATATCAGCGGCCGAAATAGATTCGAGATAAGGTTTAATATGTACATCTGAATCACCGGCACAAAAAATTATGATAACTTCGTTTTCCGTTTTATTCAAGTTTCTACACGCATCCACAAAAAAAGCCGGCGGTGAAATCTCCATCTGCTCTTCACTTCCTGAAACCTTCGCACCTTCCCTTGAAAGCCGCCGCCAGCGCTCCATTCTGGACACACCCGTATCTCCACGCGGAATCGATCTGCTCGTTATGAGAGGCACAAACGTCCGAACACCCAGTTCTGCAAGCCGTGCCACGAGGGAATCCATCTTCCACGCTTTGAGAAAACCCTGATAGACACTAATAGTTGTATGCCAGCCGCCTTTAATCTTTCTCGTACCGGCGACTGTGCAGATAATCCGCTTCTTTTCAATACTGAAAACGAGAAGCCGCGCCTTCTTTTCCCCGAGCACCGCTTCTATTATATCTCCCTTTTTTATGCGCCGGACGTTTTTGAGGTGGTGATAGTCTTTTCCCTCTATGAAAACAAGCTGATCCTCTTCCCGATACGTCTGTAGGAAAATGTTCTGCATGGTGCCCCCATATAGTATACCCGCTCTATTTTAGAGTCAATTTTATTGCAATATTTTACCCGATCGATAGTATTTCATCCATGAATGATAAAACCATAATTAAAATCCATTGACCTGGCTGTTCCAGTCCCCTATTTGATAAACTTTAAAACATTCAATTTCCATCTACTTTTGTATTTTACATGGTGGTTGGAGCAACCCCTATTGAAAAATACCCGAAAAAGGATTACATTTTATAGGCAAGTAAAATTTCAATCGTAAAAGGTCAAACCGACACTTGTCTAATGGTTTTTACCTATAGAATGTAATAATAGGTAATTGTGACGTAATAAGTCATTTGAACATAAAAATTCTGGTACAAAATACCAAAATCCTAATTGATAAAACCATATTTATGAACAAAGTACTGACCCCGAAAGAGAGGCTCGTTCTCATCAGAAAAGGAAATGAACTGTTCAACAACGGGGATATTGAAAAAGCGGCCAAGATATTCGTTACCACGTCCTACAAAGACGGGCTTATCAGGGTCGGAGATTACTACTATTTCGATAAAAAAAACCCGCTGAAGGCGCTCCATTTTTATATCGAGGCAAAATACGAGAAGCGGATCAGTGAGCTGACAGAAAGAATTGTCGCCGTATTGAAAAAGTGGCTCAGCGAAGGATGAAAGGAAAAATGTAATGAAAAAAAGTACAAAAGAGTACGAAGAATGGAAAAAAATTCCTGAAATCTCAAAAACGGCGTACCACCACCTGAAAGAAAGGCGATTCAGAGAGGCAGAGAGCGAGTTTAGAACAATTCTCGAAATCGACAAGAAAAATATCTACGCGCTCGTAGGAATCGCGGATGTGTTCAAAGGGGAAAAAAAGTATGACCAGGCCGAGGAGTACTATATGCAGGCGCGTAAGGTGGATCCGGTTAACAAGTTTGCGCTCATCGGCCTCGCCGATACATACAGAGGCGCTAAAAAATTTACAAAGGCGATAGAGGTGTGGGAAGAATACCTTTCCTACAGTGAAAACGAGTATGATATTGCCATTCTCACCAGACTCGGCGACACCTTCAGGAAGACGAAGAACTTCAACAAGGCGATAGAGTGCTATAAACGCGCCATGTCCATCGATTCAAAGAACCCCTATGCCCTGTCCGGCCTCGGGCACCTGTATTTTGAGAATAAAAACTTCAGAGAGTCGCTTTCGTACTGGCATCAGCTCATTGAAATTCAGCATGATGATGTCATTGTCCTGACGAGCACAGGAAATTGCTACCGAAAAATGAAGCTGTACAATGAAGCGCTCAAATTCTTTTACAAGGCGCTTGAAAAAGAAGAAAACAACTTCTATGCGCTGTACGGCCTTGCGGATTCTTACAGGGGCCTGCACGAGTATGAAAAGGCAGCGGATTACTGGCGGAAGATTTTAAAATCAGATCCGCAGAACAAAAAAATCCTCACGAGGCTCGGTGATGCGTATCGAAACCTCGGAAACGCCGAAACCGCCCGGTTCTACTATAAAAAGGCTATCGAGCAGGATTTCGATTACTACGCAATTCTCGGGTTGAGCATGTTAGACAAAATGGAGAACAACTTCGATGCGGCTATACAAAACCTCAACCAGCTGAAAAACCTTTCCGGTCTGAATTACCAGCTTACCATACTCCTCTCAGAATGCTACCAGTCTCTGGGTGACAGGGATAAAGCCAGGGAAATAATCAGCGAGGCATTGAAAAAAGGAATCCAGAACAAAGATCTGAAAAACAGGCTCAAACTCCTGACCGGAAGAAGCCGCTAGATCCATGTCCGAAAAAACATCAATACAAAACCACCTCAGCAGCAAATCCTTCATTGGATTATCAAGCGCTGAAATTGCCGCATATGTCGAATCGAAAAGTTTCAGGACGTTTCATGCAAAACAGCTATTTACCTGGGTGTATCAAAGACAGATAGAGAGCTTTTCACTGATGTCGGACATTCCGAAGGAGCTTCGGCAGCAGCTCTCCTCCGATTTTACACTCCGATATTACACAACCTTGGATTCATCCGTTTCGGCGGATGGGAAAACAGAAAAGCACCTGTTCATTACAGAGGATGGAATGGGTATAGAGGTTGTTGTTCTCAGGGATAAAAGGGGCTGGATGTCTTTCTGCATCTCGAGCCAGATAGGGTGTGCCGTCGGGTGTGCCTACTGCGCAACAGGAGCTCGAGGATTGGCCAGGAATCTCTGGTCAGGCGAGATCGTCAATCAGGTTCTTTCGCTCGAGAGGCTTTACGGAAAACCCGACAGCATTCTGTTTATGGGAATGGGTGAACCCCTTTTAAATTATGATGAAGTTTTGAAGAGCATCGGTCTTTTAATGGAGTCGGGATTCTCTCCAAGGCGCATCACTGTGTCCACCTGCGGCATCGTGAAAAAGATATACGACCTTGCCGATTCCGGGCTGAGGCCGAGACTCGCCGTATCCATCGGTTCGATATTTGAAAAAAAGAGGAAGACTATCATCCCGTTATCACCTGCAAACAACCTTGCCAGGTTGAAGAAGGCAGTTCAGCACTATCATGAAAAGACAAAGCGGCGTGTGACCCTGGAGTATACCCTTATGTCCGGCGTCAATGATTCAGAAGAGGATGCCGATGCCCTTGCCCGGTTTGCCCGGGATGCAAACGCCCACATAAATATCATCAGGTACAACAGAAGCGGCCCACGCAAGGTCCAGGCTCCTCCTCCTCAGGCATCTGCTTTTCAAACGTTTCAGACCCCGACAGCAGGGAGGATCATGGCATTCAAGCAAATACTCTCAGCTTCCGGGGTTCGTGTCAGCGAGCGGTACAGGCGTGGAAACGATATTGCGGCGGCATGCGGCCAGCTTGTATGGCATACAATATCAGAGAACGGTGCATAAAAACGCCGTCACCTATACATGTCCCAGCCCATCAAGTTTCTCCATGATTTCCGCCGGTAGATCAAGGTCGGCGGCCTTTAGATTCTCACTCAGGTGCTCCACCTTTGAGGACATGGGTATGGTGATCACTCCGGGCTTCCTGATGAGCCAGCACAGGGCGAGCCGGGCAGGGGTTTCACCACTTGCCGCGGCTATACGCTGCAGATCCCCGTTGTAAAACACCCTGCCCTTCCCGAGCGGTTCATAGGCGGTAAGAATTATTTTATTTTCTCTACAGTAATCCAGCAGTCCGGTTCTTTCAGGGTCGCGGGTCAGAATGCTGTATTCCACCTGGTTTGCTGCAATCGGAATATCTGAGAGAGCTTGCGCCTTCTTAAGCTGTTTAATGCCGAAATTGCTCACACCTACGTATTTTACACGACCACTTTTTACAATTTCATTGAATGCCCTGAATGTCTCCTTCAGGGGAATGGTCGGATTCGGCCAGTGAATGAGAAACAGATCAACGTAATCGGTGTCCAATTTTTTCAGGCTCGTATCGAACTCGCGCAGCACATCATCATACCTGAGATTGTTGCTCCAGATCTTCGTGGTGATGAACAGATCATCCCGGTTGAAGGGCTTTATCGCCCTGCCGACAACCTCCTCGGTATGCCCGCCGCCGTACATCTGCGCAGTATCGATATGTGAATACCCCATCTCTATCGCCTTCCGTACGAGAGCGACAGCCTCCCCGTCATGGGAGTAATCCGGTGTCATCTGGCCCCCTATCTTCCAGGTGCCGAGCCCTATTACCGGCAGTTTCTTTCCATTGTATAGCGGTTTGTACTGCATGGAATCTCCTTTCTCTTTTCTCCAGAACGGCGGGATCGGTTTGTCCTGCCTGTATGAAAACAGGAGAACTAACAATATCCCACGACATCGGTTTTCTTCATAATTGTAAACCACTTCAACACATACGATACCCTTCTGCTCCACAGGTGTCAATCAAAAGGCCGTGGATGCGGCATGTTTTTTGAGTAATAAAACTACAATTTATGTTATAAAACTAGAATGATGAAGCCATATCAAAATTATAATATTATTATTTTTACTTTTAATCATGGATATGGTATATTTGTAAATCTATGAAAAGAAGAGATTTCCTGAAAGCAGCCCTGGGTACCGGTTTCTATCTGACCGCACGAAGGCTTTTTCCCGAGAGCCTTTCCGGTTATGATGTAGGGATCGCAAAGGGAGCTGATTATGAACGTGCAACCGCCGAAGCGGTCCGTCTCGTCGGCGGAATCAACAGGTATGTGAAACCGGGCGATACCGTGGTGGTAAAGCCGAACATCGCCTGGAACTCTCCCCCGGAGCTGAAGGCAACAACCGATCCGGTCGTCGTACGCACCATAGTGCATCTCTGCTTCCAGGCCCTTGCATCGAAGGTGTACTTGTTCGACCGGACCTGCAACAACCCGAAACTTACGTACGTAAATTCCGGCATTGAAAAGGCCGCGAAATCCGCCGGCGCAAAAGTACTGTATGTCAACGATGTGACGGAAAAGTTGTATAAAAAAATCTCCATAGACGGTGCGGAAGTCCTGAACGAGACGACGGTCAATAGATACGTGCTCGAATCAGACGTATTCATCAATGTACCCGTTGCCAAACACCATTCATCGGCAGGTCTCACGCTGGGCATGAAAAATCTCATGGGAATAACCGGCGATAACCGCGGCAAGTGGCACTGGCACATACACGAGTCCATCTCCGATATCAACATGGGGGTTAAAAGCCATCTTACCATTATCGATGCCACGAACATAATGCTCAAAAATGGACCGACAGGAGGCAGTACCGATTACCTGAACCGGCTCGATACGATAATCGCTTCACCCGATATTGTAAGCGCAGATGCCTCTGCCGCAGTGCTGTTCAACAAAAACCCGCGCAGTATCGGGTATATCGCAAAGGCATACCAGAAGGGTATCGGAAAAATAGAAGGCTTCAGTTCACACACAGTATCGCTCTAGTGTACTAAAAAGCGCCCGCACCGGAATCTTCCAGTTCACGCATCGAAGGTCATTTCCGGAAACAAGATCGAGGAAGTAGCTGCAATCGGAACATATTGATCAAGAATACCCTTGTATTGTTGGCACATGTATATGATAAACAGAACACAGGGTTTCAGAACGCTCAAGCAGCTTCGAATACTTTCGCAGGCACTCTTCTTTGGCCTTTTTCTCTTCATATTCATCCGCTCACTCAACCCCTTCTGGCCGGGTGAAAACCCGTTTCTCAAGACCGATCCTCTCATCCTGCTCACCCATCTCCAAATCGAGTGGGATTACTTTTTTGGCATGGCAGGCATACTGGCCCTTACCGTTATTTTCGGACGGTTCTTCTGCGGATGGATCTGCCCCCTCGGAACACTCATCGAAATACTTGATCTCTGCATCAAACCGCTGCGCAAAGTGATACAGAAACGGCTGTTCCAAGACCGGTCGCTCACAACATTTGCACATCGATTTGCGCTCTATCCTCCTTCATGGTTCATTCTCGGCGCCCTGCTCGTTGCAGTATTTTACACACCGCCCGTACTGCAGTTCTTCCATCCGAACGTATGGATCATCAGGATTTTTTCACTTTCGCTCCTCGGTATTATATTTGTTGGGCTTCTCGTTGTGGCGTCCCTGTTCTCACGTAGATTCTGGTGCTCGTACATATGCCCGCTCGGCGCACTGTACGGCCTTCTGGCAAAAGTGTCCGTATTCAAACTTTTAATAAACAAATGCTCTGCATGCGGCCTGTGCGACACGTGTCCGATGAATGCCGCCGAATACCGCTCGAAAACAGTGATCGACCACCAATGTATACTCTGCTTTGAGTACGAGGCCCGGTGCCCGGCTTCCGGATTCCAATTTGCCGTCACCCACCATGCCAGAAAGCATTATACTGATGAAACCCGTCGCGCTCTTCTGGTACAAGGGGCGCTTTTTGCAGGCGGGCTTATCACCGGCACACTCCTCACCCTTTCTGGCAGGGGAAAAAGAGGCATACCGGTACCGGAAGGCACCCGTATCGCAACCGGTAGCCAGTTATATTTTTCATGGCCTTCAGATCGAATGAAGCTGTTACGGCCGCCCGGCGTCACAGACGACAACCTGTTTGTTCAGCGCTGCCTGCGCTGTTTTCAATGTGTGCAGAGCTGCCCGAACAAAATCATCAAGATCTCGGGGCTTAAGGGCGGGTTCAACGGTGTGTTCACACCGCATCTCGCATTCGAAGAGTTTGGCTGCGACTACAACTGCCAGGTGTGCCAGCTCGTCTGCCCGAACTTCGCTATACCAAAACAGACACTCGCAGAAAAGCAGCATGCGGTTATCGGCATTGCTGCGATTGATGAAAAGCGCTGTGTTGTCTTTGCCGAGGATACGAACTGCCTTGTGTGCGAGGAGTTTTGTCCTGTTCCGGATAAGGCGATCAAGGTATCGGAGAAGATGAAGATGGTAAACGGTGTAGAAACTATACTGCGTTATCCCATTATGGACAATGACTTATGTACTGGATGCGGCATCTGTGAAGCAAACTGCCCCACCACCCCGCACTCAATAACGGTGAAAAGGGTCTGAGAATACACCTGCTCGTTGACCTCCTATACAACAACCTCATTTACAATATGAACAGCCCCGAAACCATCCTTCTCGTTAAATGCAAAAAGACAGTCTACCGAACCCGTAGATTTTATTTGTAGTACCCGAATAATCGCTGTATCTTAAATAGAAAAGCAAGGGCAATTAGCTCAGCTGGATAGAGCGCTGGCCTCCGGAGCCAGAGGTCGTGGGTTCAAATCCCGCATTGCCCGAAGGTAATTTGCTCACCTCAAAGTAATTCCTTCCTGTTGTACCAGCTTTACCCGCTTCGGGCTGTAAGCACACTGTGAAAAAAGTGTGAAAAGAAATGAAGCGCCCATACCTGCTTTATAAGCGTGACCACCTGTGGTATTACCGGTTGGCAGGAGAAAAAACATTTCACACCACGGGACAGAGAAACCGTAACAAAGCAGAAGCCTACGTAGTAGAACTACTCCGAAGTAGCGACGGGCATAGAAACCAACGCCACCTGAGCTTCCGCCGATACTCTCTGCCCTTCTTCGTCTGGGATCACTGCCCGCACATCCGGCGGTTACGTGAAGAAGGCAAGAGCATAACTCACCGTCACGCAAAGATACAGCGCCAGCGACTCCGGAAACACATACTTAGCGATTCCTTTGCAAACAAACGTCTGTCAGAGATCACCCGCGCGGACGTGCTGGACCTGCGTTCGAGACTGCTGGCGACGTGTTCCCCGGCAACGGTGAACAAGGTAATAGGTATAGTGAAGGTGATCTTCCGAGAAGCATTGTACCGAGAAGAAATCAACCGCGATCCTACTGCAGGCGTGGGCAAGATAAAAGAGCGGAGGAAAGAACGTGGTATCTTCACTGTGGAGGAGCTTCGAGCACTTTTTCCAGACTACGGGTACGGCCCGTGGCGGGACGTTCATGACTATACCTGCTTCTACCTGGCAGCTGTGACGGGGCTACGCCGAGGGGAGATACTTGCGCTCCGCTGGCGGCACATCAACTTCGAGAGGCAGGTGCTCATAGTGAGCGAGGCGTGGAAGGGTGGTAACGAGATCGGCCCGCCAAAATGGGATCATAACAGGCTGGTTCCGCTCTCTCCGAGAACAATCGATAAGCTATTACAACTTCAGACTGCATCGATACGCATCAACTCTGATGACTTTGTGTTCTGTTACGATAACGGCTCACACTTCGGCGAGACGTGGTGGCGAAAGCGATTCTGCACAGCGATGGAACGAACAGGGATCGACCGGCAGGCCCGGCACCTGACACCCCACTCATTTCGGCATACTATTAACACCATTGTGCGAGACTCAGGGCACGATCCGGCCAAGATTCGAGCGGTGCTTGGGTGGATGGACGAGACGGTTCAAGACACTTATACCCACTGGGACTTAGACCATCTGAAGGCATGGGCAGAGATTGTCGACGAAATCTGGTAGGCGTGATGGAGAGAGAAAGCAATTCTACAGTTTGGGCGTTTATTACTCTTTCCGGTCGCCATGGAGGGCGAACGGATGACATGTGGCCATCCATGGCCACATGCCTTGAGCGGCTCCTTCTTTTCGCCGGAATGTAAAAACTACTCCCTTTATTCAATCTACTTGTATTTCTGAAAGGAAATGATAATATATAAATGAATAGGGGGATAAAAAGTCCTGCATACAACTTTTTTTATGCAAAGCATCCTATTTTGAAATGACAAATGAAAAAAATCTCGCCATGGTGGGACTATGCTTTATTTTTGTAATATATTTATTAGATTGGACTAAAAATGAAATAAAAGGATCTAATATAAATGACAAAACACAATCAGCCACTCGCCGAGGTCTTTGGACATACCATAGATGACCAATCGAAAAAGGCTGTTAGGTATCGTACACGGCGTCTCTGCCCATTTAATAATAAAGTCCCAAATTGTACCAAAGATAAAGCAAAAAACCCCCTAGGTGTATGTAGTGTTTTTCAAGATAATACTCCAGCAATAACATGCCCTATTCGATTTAGAGAGGACTGGCTTATCACAGATGATTCTGCTTCTTTTTTCTTTAATGATGGCATTGCATGGAGTTCACTAACAGAAGTCCGCTTAAACGATGCTAACGGTAAGTCGGCAGGGAATATTGATATTGTCCTTGTCGCATACGATGATATAGGAAGAATTATTGACTTCGGTGCCCTGGAAATACAAGCAGTTTATATTTCTGGAAATGTTCGCGAACCATTCGAATATTATATGAAAGATACAAAAGCTCGTGGACAAATGGATTGGTCAACTCAACCGAACTATCCACGCCCAGACTATCTTTCTTCTTCCCGCAAGCGGCTTGCTCCACAATTGCTTTTCAAGGGAGGAATTCTTCACTCGTGGCAGAAGAAAATAGCCGTTGCATTGAACAAATGCTTTTTTGATACATTGCCCCCTTTAAAAACAGTGCATAAATCTAAAGCTGATATTATATGGTTAATATACGATCTAAAGATGGTTAAAGAGGATAATCAGGATAGGTATAAGCTCACTAAGATTGATGAAGTGTTTACAGAATTCTCGCCAGCATTGATGTCGATCACTACCTCCTTGCCTGGGAACGTTGTCGACTTTGTAAAATTACTTCAGGAGAAGCTTGACGAACAGCTTGAAACGCCACCAACGAATAAGATAATTGAAAGGCCATTTTGCAATGACGAAGCCTAAACAACAAACGCTTTTCCCAGAATCATTTAACGATATGGTACCACCTAAACCGATTAATGTCGCCTCTGTCCCGCAAAGAAGTCCCTTCCGCTATCCAGGTGGGAAAACATGGTTTGTGCCTGTATTTCGAGATTGGATTTCGAATTATTATCCTAAACCAAAAACCTTGATTGAACCGTTTGCCGGTGGAGGCATTATCAGCCTCACAGCTCTATTTGAGGACCTCGTTTCTCATGTCGTGATGGTTGAAATTGATGAAGATATCGCAGCGGTTTGGCAATCCGTAGTAGATGGGCACGCGGAATGGCTTGCGAAAAGAATACTTAATTTTGTCCTAACCAAGGAAGCTGTAATACATGAAATATCCAAAACAGACGTTAGTATTAAAGAAAGAGCATTTCAAACTATTCTGAAAAATAGAACGTTTCACGGTGGGATACTGGCTGAAGGATCAGGTTTTTTAAAACATGGGGAGAACGGCAAAGGAATTCGATCTCGTTGGTACCCCACCACACTCGCTAAACGATTCTATAATTTAAAACTCATAGCTGATAGGATCACATTCCGTCAAGAGGATGGGCTTGGGGTGATACGGGAATATTCTCAGCGCAGCGATGTGGTGTTTTTTATCGATCCGCCTTATACGGCAGGAGGGAAGAAGGCGGGTAAAAGGCTTTATCGTCATTTTAATCTCGACCATGAATGTCTATTCACCCTATGTAAATCTCTAAAAGGTGATTTTTTAATGACTTACGATAATGCAGTTGAGGTTAAGTTAATGGCTAGAAGACACGGCTTTCAAATGCGTCTTATTCCTATGACAAACACTCATCATACAACAATGGAGGAACTAGTTATCGGGAAGAATCTAACATGGATGGATCGCTACCCAGTAGTGCATGAGCCTAAAATAGAATATAATACTGTAACCAGGAAAAAAGAAATCCCAACAAAACACTACATCTAATCGCTATTTTGTAATAATCCATATAAGATATTTAGGTTTATCGCAATAAAAATAAGCCCGCATAGGGAACAAGATTTGATGAATACATGAAGGTAAAAGTATCAAGATGCATTGTATTAGGAATGTGCCTTAACGACCTGAGAATGGTGTTTTAATATATCAAGCGCGATTTCAGCTGAAGTGCGTTTATCGCCTCTTTCTACCAAATTCGGCGAAACACCACATTCAGCAATGAACGGTGACGGATTTCGTTTTATAACATTGCCCCCTGTTCCTGAGCACTTAAACCTACTTTCCGATCGCCTACTCCATGCCCAACTTAGAACAACCCCTACTTTAGCACGAGTCAGGGCTACATAGAACAAACGCCGTTGCTCTTCCTTATCTTTTGCGGGAAGTCCGATTGAATCCTCCATAAACGGAATGAAGACGAAGTCCGCATCTAATCCTTTACTGCTGTGCATTGTGAGGAATTTAATGTAATGAGACTTGGGCTCAACGCCATTCGATGAAACCTCATTGAGCGTTTTTCTGCCTGAGTCTGGAATAAAATCGATTAGATGGCTTAGCGCTGGTAGTTGGACTAGAAATTCCCTCAAGCGATCCTCATGTTTTTTTTGATACTGAGCGATATTATATGCTCGCTTAAGCTTTAGAAACTGCTTTTTTAAACAATCAATTGATCTTGGTAACCTCCCTTCGTTAACTGATTCCCAGATTGTTGAACTTTTATTAAATGCATAGGAGGCTATATACGAAGCCGTTCCGGCTTCTGATGCGAATAGCTCTTGAAGTAGTACCCTAATTGGAAGGTTCTTATTTGGATTTTCTAGAAAAAGTGAAACCTGGTTAATCATATACCTCGAACTATCAATATTGTCTGGTTTGTCAAGATAGTTCAGGATAGGGATTTCATTCGCCTCACGCCTTAACCAATCTACCAGTTCAATTCCAAGCTCTCTGCAATTGCAAAGCACCAAGATTTCGCTAGGAGATGTTCCATTAGTCAGTAGCATTTGAATTGCCACAGATAAAAATTCCCTTTCGGCTTTACTACTCTTGTTGTTAACCGATATGACGAACCCCTTGTCGGCTCTTTCATTTATGTCAGCGATAGTTATCAGAGGGTCCTTTGGATAGCGATTGTTATTAAGGGAGATCAGATTATTTGAGGCAGAAACAACAAAGATAGGAAGCCTCGATGTCACCGGTAAACCCATTAACTTTGCTGTCGGATATCGCGATTTGAAATGCACGATACCCTCGGGATTAGCGAACCTTCCCGAATAGACACTCTGATCGTCATCTCCAACGGCAAGTAATGTATGTCTGCCATTTAACAATTGCTCTACGAACATCTGATCAGCAGGATTTAAATCCTGGTATTCGTCTATTAGAAGGAATGTAAAACGCTTGCTTTCAAGATCACGTATTGTTGGATTTGTGATCATAAGTTTGCAGACACGAGAAACTACATCAAACCAATCAATCGCAGAATAAAATGATTGCAGCCTGCGGTATGTTGGGGCAAAATCTGTATCTTGCGTTGCGAGTAATGCGGAAGATCTTCTATAGCTCTGAAGTAGATCCCCTATCTCGGTAATCCTTTTATTAAGAATATTCGATAAATCCTGGGTAATTACCTGTTCACAATTAGGATCAACAATCGTAAAATCGGGGTCTATGCCTACCTCAGCAGCATGCTTATGTAGGATACCCTTCGCCCTAAAATGCAATGTGCTGGAACTGTCGAAGTCGGGAGCTAACTGTGCCTTAGCTTCTCGCAAGAAATCCTCGACGGCTGCATTAGTTAGTGTTGCTTCAAATAACCCTGTTAACGAGTAGCCCAATTCACATTGATATTTTATTGTCTCAAACAAACTAAACGTCTTGCCAGTACCGGGCCCTGCAAGCAAAAGTAAAGGGCCTTTCGAGTAATCATGAGTCAACGCTCTTTCAAGAGCTATAGATCTCAAATCTATAGTACTCATCATTTATATATTATCATTTCCTTTCAGAAATACAAGTAGATTGAATAAAGGGAGTAGTTTTTACATTCCGGCGAAAAGAAGGAGCCGCTCAAGGCATGTGGCCATGGATGGCCAC
>Ga0315555_1000810_pt1 | contig 22504 bp, 25 predicted proteins | sample SalMarSW160380MG_FD_202113 | JGI IMG/M metagenome (GOLD analysis project Ga0315555, IMG submission 202113) | Salt marsh sediment microbial communities from the Plum Island Ecosystem LTER, Massachusetts, United States - Salt Marsh Sediment SW1603-80 ... | reverse complement strand
TACATAGGCAATTACTTGGTGAAGCAGAGTTTTGAGCGTATGAGTTGGGGTTACAGTTCAGGAAACGCAAATAAAGAACAAAAGGCTAAAAACTATGCGGAGTCAGCAACCTTTCGCGGGGTTGCCCTAGCCTGGTAGGGGGCAGGCCTGCTAAGTCTGTGGTCGAAAGGCCGCGTGGGTTCAAATCCCACACCCCGCGCTTTTTGCTCTTTTTTGCTGTTTTAAGGCAGGTTCTGCTTTATTGGTTGGTTAGGTTGGATTAAATTTTAATCCCCACCTCAAACGTATACACTCTAACGTTTACTTACTGTTGTTCACTCTCACACATTCTTTTACAACACGCGCGCAAACGCACGTTTAATAAATTAGTCTCGCTAGATTTTCAGTCAAGGGCACACCATTTAGGAGATGGGAGCTGTTGAAGTCAAAGGAAGTTGAGAAGTTCAAGTACGACAAAACCGTGTATATAGCGGCGATAGGAAAGTGCGGTGAGTGTTACTATTGCGTGAATGCCTGCCCAGAAAATGCCATAAAGGAGTGGACACCCCCCACTATCAACCACTCTCGATGTACAAGGTGTATGAAATGTGTGGAAGCTTGCCCACGAGATGTCATGCAAGTAATACATTAGACATAAAATGGGCTGAAACGACTTAAATTTTAATTTGGCTGGTTGGATTAAATTTCAATCCAACCCAACCAAAGCAAACTTCAAAAAGGCTTTCATTCGAGTGTAGAGGTAAGATTTGAACCTACACATCTCGAGGCATCACAGGTTCTATTGGAGCAGTTCTCGCGTGGAATTTAAACGCGGGTTTAGAGCTAACACCCCGCGCTTTTGCGTCAACACACCGCTACTTTTTATTGCAGGCGTTTTTTGTGCACTGCAATGTATCTTCGGATAAAGTAGTTAACGAATCCGTCTTCGGTTCGCTGGAGGGCCTTGTAGTACGATTTTCTCCGCTTATATTCTATTATGAGTAGGGGGTAACCGTTTCTCCATAAGATGTAGTTCATCAGGAGTCTCCCTATTCTGCCGTTGCCGTCGCCGAAAGGATGTATTTTCTCAAACATGTAATGTGCCCTAGCCGCCACTTCGACAGGATTCAGTTTTGAATCGTTCACGAACGATACGACCTGCTCCATAAGCCTTTCAATGTTGTTCCAATCGGGTGCCACGTAAGGTCCCGCTCTTACAAGGTACTGTCTGAATCTGCCAGCGATGTCGGGTTTTGTCTCTTTGAAAAGTTCCGCATGCCACTTCAGCAAAAGCTCTTCTGATACGGCTTCTTCGGTTTTTAACATGTCCAAGAACACTGCCGCGTGGGATTCAGTTTCTCTAATTTCCTTGAGGGGCTTGTTTGGAGCCACTTTATCTTCTAGTATGAGCCTTGCTTCTTCAAGCGTTATGGTTGACCCCTCTATCGCGTTGGTGTTGTATGTGAAGGCTATGGCTATCTCTTGAAGCTCCTTTTCTTTTGCAGATTCAGGATACCTTTTCCATTCTTTCTGAAAGCGATTTTTGATTTTTTCCAGTTTTTCCGACAAAGCTTTTTTGGCTTCAAGCATGAGATTAGCTTTGATTTCCTCGATGTTGTCGGGAACTTTTTTGCCCAGATATAGTTCTTTAGTGATGACTTTTCCGTCTTTTCTGAAAGAATGCTGCAGGTAGAAATACTGAGTTTTACCCTTCTTTCTTTTGATAACGCGCATAACCATTGTTACCATTACAACACGTATAAATTTTTCGTTTTAGTTAACTATTGTAATGGTAAAATTTTAGCCCTTGCTTTCCGAGACTTGACAAACACAGCATGAAAAAAACAAAACAAACTGCCAAACCCACTGAGCTTCTAAGCATGCCACCAAAAGACCACGAAGGCTCAAATCCCACACCCCGCACCACACTTTTCGCTCAGAATTTTTTCGATAATCGCCTTTGTTTCAAGAATTTCTTCAATCTCGGTCACGTTTTTGCCGAACCCACTTGACGCGTAAGAGAGGTTCTCCAACGCTAGCTTGAGGCTTAAGCTCTTTGCGTAGGGGTTCAATTCCCTGAAAATCTTTCCCAAGAACTCTTTTCTTAGGTTTTCTGCAGGAAAGAACGAAAAATTTTAATGTATAACTGTCTACTGCCCATAAGTCGCAAAAAGAGTAGATGCGCAGTGGATATGGTTACTATTCTTTTGATTGCGATAGGTCTCGCGATGGATGCTTTTGCAGTTTCAATGGCGCACGGTATGACAATTAAAAACCACAGAGTTGCTACTGGACTAACGATGGCGGGTTTTTTTGGCGTATTTCAGGCTTTTATGCCAGTTTTGGGGTGGCTAGCTGGTTTAAGCTTCATAGAATTAATCTCTGGTTTTGACCATTGGTTGGCGTTTGGTCTCTTAGCCTTCATCGGCGGCAGAATGATTTACGCTGCAAGAGCTAATCCCAAAGAAGAGAAAGAGGCTAAACTGACTGCTTCTGTCCTGTTGATTCTTTCAGTCGCGACGAGCATTGACGCGCTAGCTGTCGGGCTAAGTTTTTCTTTGCTGAGAATATCAATAACCACTCCTGTAATGATAATTGGCTTGGTCACGTTTCTCTTATCTTTCGCAGGTTTTAGTTTCGGCAACAAAATAGGAAAATTCTTCAAGCGTAAAGTACAAGTCATAGGCGGCATAGTCCTAATAGCCATCGGCATCAAAATACTGCTCGAACATCTACTAACATAACATGCATAGAAAAAACGGGTGGAGCTTTACGCCCTCCAGTTCTCTGTGCAGTTCTATCTATAAATAGAAAAGCAGTTTTAAACAGCGCTCTCTGTAGTGTTTATGGGTTTTGCCGTTCTAAATGACTAGCTATAGAGTAAAGAAAGAAAAAAACAATGTTCCTTATAAAGATATGAATCTATTTTGCAAAGAGTGGTTGAAGATTCTATTAATCACTTTTTTCTATGAAGTCCTATTCCTTTAAAGGCACCATATAATCCAATGCCAGCGCCGATAAAAGAGCCAATTAAAAAAATGTCCCAGTAATTAATTAAATTGAGGACTAGAAACAAAACTTGAATAAGGAGCCCTGAAAACGCAATGATTGTATATCTTCTATCAAGATTTGTGTGCTTCATAATTATTTTTCTCACACCAACAATGCGACCATCGAGTTCTGGTGACCGCTCATAATTGGTTATCAAAGACTTGATCACGAAATTATCGCCCCCATTTAAGAGAACAGGATCCAAAAAGATACTGTTACCGTGTACCCGCACAGATATTTTCAAATTAGGCGGATCTTGTTCAATTATTTCGGATGAGAGTATCTGGGTTTTGTCGCTAAATGCTAATTTTAAGGGTCGCCCTTCATAATCTTCGGTTTTTATGGGGATATTCCCTGAGTTACTAATTCTGTACATGGCTAAATGTACTTGTTGCACTCTTTTTCCCTTATATTCAATTACCAAATCACTTTTGATTTCATCTTCAATACTTAGCAGAGGTGTGATGGAAATATGTTCGCAACTTAGCGTCTTTCGTTGCCTTTGTTGAATATAGAAAAAAACGCTAGTTATTATGGTAACTATCGTAAGTCCAGCCATAATAGCAAATTGAGTTGTTGAATCCAGGATGGACACTATTTACTGCCACCTACCTCTAGATTCTCCGATCTGGTTAATCTATAATTAAATACGATTACGTATAAAAGATGTATTAAGCTAATTTGTAAAGTCCACCCTTAATATAGAGGGGGTATAGTCTTTTGTGAGCATAACAGTTTCCAAGCTGTTCTACTGAAGCATTGGTTACCAGTTGGCGTGTGCTTTTCTGTAAGGTCCTCTTTTTCTATGTCTCGCCTTTTTCTTTTCCTCTTCTTTTTCCAGAACTTCGTCTTGAACTTCTTCAGATTTGCCCATGTTCCTGCTCTCTGGTCACTTCTTCAACTTGCTTTTAATTATTTTTTGGACGTTTATTTCGAAGGCGGCTACTGGGTTTTCGAGTTTCCACGCTTCAAGCACCTGCGGGTTAACTTCACCCAAAACGCCCACGTTCACGCCGTTAACCATTACAGCGCCAACTCGACCTTCTATGAAGCTTGGATGGGTAGTTGCTTTTATTTGCCAGTTCACGCCCAAGTTCATGAAGAACGCGTCCAGAGCAGATTTGATTTCGCTGAAACTGGCGTTTGCATGGGTTGTTGCGGCGGCGAGCCATTCTTCATCACGCGTCTTTGTCTCTTTCGTCTCGTCCAATAGCGTGACTTTGCCCAGTTCAAAGATTCTCTGGGGAAACTCTACTGACTGGTTATTGCCAAGGAACTCCATTAAGCTCGGCAAAAGCCAGTTCCTCAAACACGTCATGGTCACCACTTTCGGATTGGCGATTTCTACAACGCGCGTTTTTCCGCGGTTCATTTTGTCGAAGAGGCTCTCTGGGCTCGTCAAAGTGTACGTTAAAATTTCCTGATAGCCCAATCCAACCATAAACTCGCGTGCAACATCAATTATGCGCTGTTCGGGTCTCACACATCCAGTTGTGGGCAGTTCACGCCAAAGCGGTTCAATATTATTGTACCCATAGGCAATGGCGATGTCCTCCACCAAGTCAACTTGGTGCATTACGTCGACGCGGTAGCACGGAACCAGCACCGCCACGCTGTCTTCGCTGACCTTTTCGACTCCGAGACCCGCTGTTAAAAGCAAGTCTGCAATGCGCTCGGCTGCAAGTTGCAGACCCAAAATCTTGTTCGTGTATTCAACGCTCAAATCTACACGCGCGCTCCGAAAGTCAGGGGTCACAACCTTTTTAGAAGCGTAAAACGCGCCGTCAGGGTAGCGCACTGTTGAAGCGTAGGCTTTGCCGCCGCGGTCAATCAACGCCAACGTCACGAGGTTCAGCGTGTTAAGCACGATTTGGTGAATGGTGCCCGTGACTTCCACAAGCACATTCTGCGTTTCTTCCGTAACCTTGCCCAGATCGTTTGAGTTTATGATGGGTGGAAACGACAGCACTTTTCGTTTTGAGTCCAACAGAATTGGGTAGAGGCTGTGCTTCTTAACGATGTGACCGTACTCGACTCCTTTCGGGTGTCGTTCCAGAATCTCCGTTAAGCTCATTTTTTCCGTGAAGCCAAGCGGAACAAAGCTGATGGCAGATGGCTCCGTAACGGTGTATTTCAACGGTGGAGAAATCAAATTATAGTCATAAATTCCAATAGACGTTTTCTGTCTGCTTCGTCCGTAAGTCTGGTCCAGCTTGTCCTGCAAGTACATGAGTCCGCGAATAATTGTATCCGTTAGTTTGACGCCCTTGACGACGGAGCAGCAAATGTAAGGTCGTATATTCCAAAGCTGGGGATCAACATGAACGTCTACTATAGGCTCACCAACATCGTACTGCCTCAGTCCTTTCTCGAGGTTGAGGAAGCCACTTAACGCTCGGGCTAGACCCTCTGCACTCCACAGGTCAGGACGGTTCGTATCCTTGAGTTCAATACTTGCAACGCCTTCATGCTCATTGTAGAGCTTCACTTCACTCTTAACCAAAGACAAAACATCATCAAGCTTCTCCATGTCACCACGCAAGTCGACGCCAAGCAAACGCTCCAACTCGGCGCAATCCACATCGATCGTCGGCATGGCTATGTCACCTCTTTCCTCCTCAGCCAATCAAGACTCTGGCTGAAAATGCAGCGAATATCGTTTACGCCTGCCCGCATCATGAATAGACGGTCTATGCCTAAGCCCCAAGCGATAACAGGCACTTTCACGCCCAAGGGCAAAGTAACTTCAGGCCTAAAGATTCCTGAACCGCCGAACTCGGTCCAGCCGTAGCCCTCTTTGTAGGCGCTAAGCTCAACGCTTGGCTCAGTGAACGGAAAATAGTCTGGCTTGAAACGGACTTTGTCTGCCCCTGCGATTTCAATGGCGAATTTGCTTAGCACACCCAGCAAGTCCCGTAGCGTGAGCTTCTCGTCGACGACTATGCCCTCAACCTGATTGAACTCGCTGAGGTGTGTTTTATCCGTGACTTCTGGCCTGTAACAACGGGCGATGGAGAAGTACCTGCTCGGAACTTCCAAATTTGGGCTTAACAGCGTTCTTGCGCTTAGGCAGGTGCCGTGTCCCCTGAGGATTAAGCGATTCGCTTCTTGAATTGAATACTTGTAACGCCATCCTGATGAGCCAGTACGCCATCCGTTCTCGTGAGTAGCCTTAACATTCGCCACCGCCGCTTCGTAGGCGCTTATATCGCCGAATTCGGGGTCTTTGACGAAGTAAATGCCGACTTCTTCTCTGGCTGGATGATCTTGAGGTGTGTATAGGGCATCAAAATTGAAGAATGACGTTTCAACGTTTGTGCCTGTCATCTCCTTGAAGCCCAAAGTGACCAGTTTGGCTTTGACTTCTTCGAGGAAACTCAGGTAGGGATGTTTCTTGCCAGGCCAAGTTTTAGCCACAGGCGCCTCAATATTGTACTTTTGAAGTTTTGCGGTTCGCCATTTGCCAGTGATTATGAGTTCTGGCGTGAGCTGCGTCACTTCCTCAGCAGCTTTAGTTCCTTCCTGCGCAGCGCGCTTGCCCATGGCGGTGATTTCCAGAATCCTGCGGGTTTTGTCTTCTAAAATTAAAAGTTGACGTTTCTTCAGGGTTTGAACCGCATCTTGCAACTCTTGGCTTAACTCGCTGAGTGTCGCGTGCTCTTTGCACCCGCGCAAATAGCGAAGCAGTTTTTCGTCGCTTTTCTCTTTAGGCGCTAACAGTGCATGCAGAGTGTTTGTTTTTGAGTCGTAGGTAGCCCATTTTTTGCGCAGGACCCAGCCTAAGGATATCTGCACAAACTGCTCTTCCAAATCTGCCTTTTCAGCGGCCTTGCCTAATGGGACTTTTCCGCCGAGCGTGATTACCGCATTGAGTAAGCGTCTTTCTGGCAAGCCGTTTTCGGCGTGGAATTTTCCTTCAGCGTTAAGCTTGATTATAATTTCTAGTTTTGCGTTTATTTTGACGAGGTTTTTCTCTTGCAAGGTCAAAGCTGCACGCATGACCGCAGCGTCAGATAATTTGGCTTCGCTGATTAAATGTTCCACTGAAGCGTTGCCGCTGAACTTCTGTAAAACGGAGAGTATTTTTCGTTCGTTAGCTCTGAGGTCTGCCATGCTCTTGTGCCTTCGTTAATGCGATACACAGTTTTGCTATTGTAGTTCTAACGTCGCTAATAAAAGCATGTTGATAGTCCGTTACGTCTGTCAAAAGGCAACGCCACTGCTGAAGCAGCAACACAAAGCTCACTTCACACTTAAGCCTTTATACAATGGGTAGGCAATTTGAGAGGCTATTCGTCTTCCCACTTTGTAATCAGCGACCCCACTATGATGGAGATGACACCCATTACGCTGATGAGCACCGTGTTTAAGACGGCGGTGTCAGCTTGACCGAAAATCATCGCCGTAATATCGATCAATACATTCAGACTATTACATTATGCCCAAAGAAGACTAATAATTAGTGGTTTACAAGCAGTCTTCACGTGCTACACTCCCCGAAAGCTGCAAAAAAAGATATATGACCTAAGAGATTCTCTCTTGTCAAAAAGGTTTGGTGATTCAGACGGTTTCGTCCAACGCTGGAGAAAACGAGATGGTTGTCACGCCTTGGGAAGTAAAGGGCAGAGTAGACTACGAGCGCTTAATACGCGAGTTCGGCACCCAGCCTCTGACAGAAGGGCTACTCAAAAAGATAGCCGAACACACGGGCAAACTGCATCTTCAGCTTCAAAGGCATATCTTCTTCTCCCACCGCGACTTAGACACGGTGCTGGAGCTTTACGAAAAAGGAATAAAGTTTGTCCTGTACACGGGCAGAGGCCCCTCAGGGCCAGTGCATCTGGGTCATCTTGTGCCATGGATTTTCACGCTGCACCTGCAAGAAAAATTTGGCACACGTCTCTATTTCCAGATGACCGATGACGAAAAATTCCTAGTGGACGATGAAGCTAATCTTCAGCAAACACAAAAGTACTCTTACGAAAACGCTCTAGACCTAATCGCCTTAGGATTTAAACCTGAAAACACGTTCATAATCTACGACGTGCAAGACATTGACTTGCTTTATGAAACAACACTTGAAGTCGCAAAGCGCATAACTTACTCAACCGCGAAAGCAACTTTCGGGTTCGAAGACAACACAAACATAGGCTGGATATTCTGGCCTGCAATACAAGCGGTGCCGTGCTTCATACACAAGAAATTAACAGGCGAAAACGTACCCGCTTTGATACCTGCAGCCATAGACCAAGACCCGTACTGGCGAGTCACCCGAGATATAGCCCAGAAACTCGGCTATTACAAGCCAGCCCAAATCCACTGCCGCTTCCTCCCAGGCTTAGGACCCGGCGGAAAAATGAGTGCCTCCGAACCTGAAACCTCCATATTCACCATGGACCCGCCAGAACTGGTGAAACGCAAAATCTGGAACGCTTTCACAGGAGGCAAACCAACAGCTGCGGAACAGCGGAAAACAGGTGCCGACTCAACCGTCTGCTCGGTTTTCCAGTATTACGTTTACCTGTTTGAAGAAGAAGACAAAAAGCTCATGGAAAGAGAACGTAAATGCAAAACAGGCGAAATGCTGTGCGGTGAATGCAAAAAAGATTTGATATCGAGGCTCAACAAGTTCCTTGAAGAGCACCGCAAAAAACGAGAAAAAGCAAAAGACGTAATTGAAGAATACCACATAAAACGTTGAATCGCTTAAAAGAAGGTGACGCCGATGAACGGTTATGATCAAGAAGCTCTTGACAAATTTCGCTTGTCTGGAAAGATTCTCCGCGAAACCCGAGAAGAAATGAGGAATTTTGTTCGCGAGAACATGCCAATAATTCAAGTATGCGAAAAAGCCGAGGCGCTTATTCGAGAAAAAGGCGGCAAACCCGCTTTCCCCTGCAATGTTTCCATAAACGAGGTAGCCGCTCATTACACATCACCGCCAAACGACGAGCGAAGGATTCCAGAAAAAGCTCTGGTAAAAGTGGACATAGGCGTCCACGTGGACGGTTACGTGACGGACACTGCGTGCACGGTCTGCTTCAACCCAGAATATAAAAGCATGCAAAGTGCTGCGGAGCACGCATTGAAAGCAGCCATCGACAATATTCACTCAGGAATGCCCACTTCAAAGATTGGTGGAATAATAGAAAAATCCATAAAAAACCGCGGTTTCAAGCCCATCGCAAACTTAACGGGCCATTCTGTGGGAAGGTACCTTATCCATGCCGGAACCTCTATCCCCAATGTCGCGCAAATATCACTCGCAAAAGTCAAAGCTGGCGAAGTGTACGCCATAGAACCTTTCGTCACTCTTCCAGACGCTGTTGGCCGCGTTGAGGGCAGCTCAGAAATAACAATTTTCCGTTTGGTTAAAGCAAAGTCGGTGAAGAACCCATATGCAAAGCAGGTTCTGAAATACATTGAAGAGAATTTTAGAACTTTGCCCTTCGCTGAACGCTGGTTAAAAAGCGTGGTACCCGCGGACCAGCACCGTGAAGCCTTCAAAGAATTACTCAGGTCCAAAGCACTTACTGGCTATCCCGTGTTCGTTGAAGTAAGCAGAAAACCCGTTTCCCAAGCCGAACACACAATGCTCATAACAGAAAACGGTTGCGAAGTTTTAACTTAGAACGGGTAAGTTTTCTCTTTTTCTTTAACTTCCTTGTAGATGGCTGTTATCATCATTTTGTCTTCGCATTTTTGGCAAGCCTCAAGCTCCTTGAATATGAAGTCGCCGCGCTGAAAATCTCTGACACTCTTAAAGCCGCATTTTCTGCATTCCACCGTAGTCATGACTTTTGGAGCTTCAATTCTCATGCTCGCTACACGCTTTCGCGATTGGAGCAGCACGTACCCAGCTATAGCCATAGCGATGAAACCTATTATCAATAAGTATCCCGCTACAATCTCATTTCCTATGATAAAGGCGTTAACAGACAACATGAGCGCTACTATGGACAACGCTAAAACTATTAGCACAATCATCATCAGGTAAGTTGAGATTTTGGTGGTTGCAGGTGATGAATTTTCACTCATTTCCATTTTTCCTCCTACTGTCCAATGCCGATGGTATTGCCTACACCAGCGATTACGACTTTGTCGCCTTCTTTTGTTCTTTCCAAGAGAACGCTTTTTACGCGTTCGATTACCTTGTCAGCTGAATCTGAAATCTCCTTTCGCATTGGAGAAACCGCGTCGCCGATGTCTTCCTTGACTATCACGGCGTAAATTGGAATGTGATACTCCATAAGGGCCTCTTCAATCTTATACTGGTCAACACCTGGTCCACCAATTGCTGCGCCTATACCCTCAGCGACTTCGCCGACCATTTCACCTTCAAGCTTCAAGCCAGCATCAATCATTATTACCGAATCGATTTTTCCCTTATTTTCTTCGATAACTGCTTTTACAGCGTCGCCTGGTTTACCCACGTTTCCGCCAGGTCCCTCAGCCTTTATGATGAAGGCGGTGCGACCTTCTATGGGCACTGTTGCTACGACGCAGTCTTTCGGTACTTTTCTAACTTCGTAGCCATGCATGAGTTTTGCGGCGACTAACGGGCCGGCACCGTCGCCTATCGGTTGACCGCCAGCGAAAGCTTTCAGCGCGCTAGCGTATGCTTCAGCCTCTTTCATAACCAAGGGCAATATCATCTGCAGCTGCATTATGACATAGAGGCTTAGCGTTTTCTTGCCTTGAATGTAATAATGTCGAATAACTTTGTAAATGAAATTAAGCGCCATAGCCGCTTCCAAGGTATTCTCTAAATTGTTCACTTGAACTTCATCACTGGCAGGCGCCATGATTTTTACTTCATCCTTAAGACGAGTGTCTCTTACGTCAAGTATGTGATCAAGCTTGTAAACTATGCCTGCAGGGTCCATGCTCTGCGGCTGGATTGTGAAGTACTCTAAATAACGGTCAACTCTTGCAGTGGGGTCGGTTTGTGGCTTGCCGATTTCCTTTATGGTTTCTATGGCGATTTTTCGTCCTTCTTCCTTTATGTACTTTAGCTTGTAGAGGGACCCCTCAACTTCGCGGATCATAACGTACATTTGGATTCTTTGCCCATAAAATAGGAATACTATGAAAACTACGTAGAATAATATGCTTAGAATTTGCGAGATTGCATCGCTTCCTGGGACAAAGCTCAATTTTTCACCACTCCTCCAAAAACTATTAGCACTTAGTTATAAATCTTAGCCAATTCTCCCCTGACTTTCAGCGTTTAAGTGGGCTGCCAGCTTTCCCAAGTTCACGTGGCCGAAGACCACACTACAGTTGGGAACGGAACACGGTTTAACTTCTGAGTTCGGAATGGGATCAGGTGGAACCCGCGCCCTATGGCCGGCAAACCCAGCAATACACCTTTACTTTCCTTCATTAACCTTTCGCTTTTTAGTTTGCGCATGTTATCGTTAACCTTCCGCGTAATGATTGCAGCTTTCGAACTCTTGACAGGAAAGCTTGTGTTTCAATAATTTTCAATGGCATCATAAGATTTAAAATAAAAAGAGGAGGAATGAAGATTATTGGCTTATTTTTGTTTGGCCATTGTGAGTACTGCTTTGACTGCGATTATGACAGCTGCGGGGGCGGCAAATGCTACGATGTAGCTTAGGATTCCTGTAGCCCAGAAAGCGAGTAGTCCGTGGATTTTGCCTAGGGGGTCCCACACGTTTGCGCTGGCAGCTACTACTAAAGCGATTGTAGCTATGAGAAATGGCGTTACTTCCGTCGTTGTTATGCTCGTTATTCCTATTATGACGCCCAAGATCAGCATGATCACTAAAACCCAGCCGTTTACGTCTGCCACACTAGGATCAGACCAGTATCCTGCGCTCCACGCCATGTAGCCAACCACTAGCCCCATTACAACCGCTATGATAACAAAGAGCAGATAGGCCCACCGTGATATTTCTTCCATTTTCATTTTAACCACAAAAGTTTAGTTATCATTTGAAACGCGTTATAAATTTTGCGTTTGATAGTCTTCAAGATATTTTTGAAGATGCTTTAAAGGCGCAACACTGGGAAAACGCGATTAAACGCTGAAAAGTAGAAGCCGGCTTTTTTCTGTAGAAGGCTCTACAAGAGTTCATTTTGTCGTTAAGGGCTAATGAATATATTTTTATTTTGGACAGCTAACTTTATCCAGTCAGCACAAATGGGGGGCCGTAGTCTAGGCAGGTATGACGACGGGCTCCAGAAAGCAAGCACAACGGGTTTGCGGACCACGCTCAGAGCGGGATGACGAAGTTCTGGAGCGGTTAGAGAAACCCGTAGGAACGGCCAAGCGCTGTTTCCGGGTAAAGGTCGTCGGTTCAAATCCGGCCGGCCCCACCAAAAGCCTCTTTGACCAAAATAATAACAAAGGCTTTCATTTTTCAGAACATTATGTTAAAAAGTGGGGAGTTTAGAAAGGTTATTCCATAAAGAGCAGTGCTTGCCGTAATTCCTTGCGCTGGTAAGCAGATTTAGGAAGAGGAGTTTTTCTGCCGGGAGTGGCTTTATTTGAGTTTGACTTCTTTTGAAGATTGCCATAGTCCATGAATGTTGCACAATGAAACTGCGATGAGGGTTCCAGGCTTGCTCGTCTTCATCCAAGTTGTTGCTGCGTGATGAGTGTATATGGAACTGGTGTTTGGACCTTGCACTGAAGCGCCATGCGCATTAAACTCGTAGCGGCCTATTTGATAGGGGAATTTTTCTCCTTCAGGATAGAAAAACAGCGATATCCAGCTGATGTGGTGCTCAGTGGTGTTCGGGTGAGCAATCCCTTTGCCTATGCCAACCTTGACTTCAAAAAGTTCATCAGCCTTGACCGCGTCTGCACACTCGATTACTGGCACGTGTTTCTCTTGCTTCCAATCTGCTTCTTGAACTAGTTCTCCTATTTTCTTCAAAAACTTTCATCTCCTAGGTATTAAATTGAGAATGGAAATTTATGGGTTTCGACTTTAGAGTTCACCACTCAAAAAGGGTTCAAGTCCCGAACGTGAAGAGTTCACTACGCCACGAGTTGGGTTTGAACTCAAGACAAATGGCGATGTCTCTCGCGATTCCACTTTTCTCTCTTTTTTGAAGTAAGTGGCTGAATTTTTGGTAGTTTTTCGTTTCAAAGCCGACTAAAGAAATAGTGCGCGCTCACGGAAAAAGGGGAATGCGCTGGAGACCGCTACACACTGGCAACATAAGGCGTTTATGAAGGGTATTTAAGCATCCACTACACTATAAGAAGTGGTTTTTAATGCCGAAGACTAAAGCCATAATAAACATTCAAAATGTTGTTGCTTCTGGAACTCTGAACCAGAAAGTTGATTTAAACGCTGTTGTGAAGAGTTTTCCAGGCGTAGAATATCGTCCGGAACAGTTTCCGGGGTTAGTATTCAGGCTTAAGAGACCGAAGACGGCTACGTTGATTTTTAGCTCTGGTAAAATGGTTTGTACTGGAGCAAAATCGGGAAAGGAATCCCACAGAGCAATCATGAAAGTTGTTAAAGAACTGAAAAAAGGCGGAATAATCATCCTCAGCAAGCCAGACTTGAAGGTTGTGAACATTGTTGCTTCCGCAAGTCTAGGCGGAAAGGTAGATTTGGAGAAGACAGTTGTTACGCTTAGAAAAACGATGTATGAGCCGGAGCAGTTTCCAGGCTTGATTTACAGAATGGACGAGCCTAAGGTGGTCATACTGATATTCGCAAGCGGGAACCTTGTTTGCACAGGAGCGAAGAAAGAACAGGACGTTTATGACGCAGTACACAAGCTTCACGGAAGCTTGGAGGAACAAAACCTCATATTCTACGAATAAAACTTCATACGTTAATAGCCTTCGTTTGTATATTCCTCATCGTAGTGAAGTAGAACGCGCTTGTATCCGAAAACAATGGAAAGTGTTTTATCCATCATCATCAGAAACCATGGGTATCAAGATATATTGGAGGAAAATAAATGGGAAAATGTAAAAAATGTGGAACAGTTGTTACATCACCTAGGAAGAAGTGGACAATGGCCGGACGCCTATCCAAAGCTGGAAAAAGAACTCAGTTAGAAATCGGTCTTTTCGACTGTCCAAAGTGCAAGAAGCCCTTCCGAGAAGTACTAAGCAAGAAGATTATTTAGGCACATCGAACACGGCAAGAAAACGGGAAAAGAAGTTGCAAGTAAAGCCGATGTGGGTGGAGAAGGCAATAGGGCATCAAGTTTGAACGCCCTTCATTCCCCCCATTTTTCAATCTCTTCTAATCTTTTCAAAAATTCATCTATTTCTAAAACACTTCTTTCAATTTATAGAATAAAAGAAAATTGGAAGGTTGAATGTACTTCGCAATGACATAACGTGATAGGGCCACATTGCGGCTCTCAAAAAGGTGTTTGGGCCTGTTAGGGTTCTTAAAACCTGAAGTATCAGGAGAAAACAAAAATTGTCAAAAAATGTTCTTATTTTTCAGAACATTTAGAGACCCAAAACACCCGGTGCCTTAATGTTCACTTAGTGCGTGTGGGTCGTAAGGTTTTCCTATTCTTGTGTAAGCGTTATTTCCATTGTTGAGACATTTCGTGCTCTGTTTTCGCCTTCTCTCGGTGGCAGCTCCTCTGTACCTATCGCGATTTTGCTTATTTTAAGGTCTTTTAGGAAGCGTCTTCTGGTTATTTCAGCTGCGTCAACAGCCGTGGTTATTGCTCTTCCTCTGGCCTTCAAGGTTACCTCTTTAGCATTACTCGCCGATAGACCTGTAATAATCGCTAGAACATAGTCCATTGGCGTTTTACTTCCAATGAAAACAATTCCCGATTTTTCCGACATTTTTCCATCACTCCTTCATTATTGATTGTAACGTGTAACGTTGCCGTGTTTTTCTCATCCTTCAACATTAGGACGCTACTGTCCTATGATTACGCAAACTTCCTTATAAAGCAATTAAACGACAGAGTAGCCTGAAGATGTTTTAGTGTGGCTCCCTTATATACGCTAACAAGGACCCTAGCAGTGGTACTTGCCTGTCTACGAATTGTTTTTCAACGTTTAAATTTTAGTCCCACACACAGTTCCTAAAAATTAGGAATTTGAATCCGTGGGAATCATTCTTGACTTACAGCCTTTTTCCGTATGCATTCTTGGCAGATTTTTTGCTTAAATCTTCTTCTTTTAGGCTCAAAGAAATTTCCGCAAACACGGCATTTAAATTGAACAGTCGGTTTGGGTTCGAGCAGTTTTAAGCGTTTTTCAATCTCTGCTTTAACTTCTGAATCGCCTTCCGTTTTCAAGGCGTCAGTTAAAAGTCGTTTAGCCAATTTTAAACCGTTATTTCCAAAGGCTCTGGCAAAGATACTTGACGGATTGCCTTTTCCACTCATTTGTTGCGGCAACATGCAAACAAAATTTGACGGATAATTTTTTGACTTATCTAAGTCAACAACGGCGAACCGAATATGGTAACTGTGAGAGTGGTCTCTCATGTCGTCTCTTTTGGATACGTATAACCGTAGATTCATGGCAATCACAGCTTAGAGGAAAATGTGTGATGCGGATTCTTGCTACTCTTTGGTGGAGTTCCACATCTTTCTCTCTCACTAAGGATTAGCGACTTAAAATGTTTTAGCTTTATTTGGTTAAATTTTAATCTGCTTTTTTGAAGTTAGCCTTTTACTCGGTTCCTTTTTGTCTTTTGAGGTAGGCAACCGTGAACCTTCTGCCGTCTTGGAGACTGATGTCTTGGACGCTGACAAGTTCCCAGCCTTCTTTGCCTAGGATGTCCAGGTAATTTTGAACATCCTCCATTACTGGCTTATTGCTTCCTTCAAAGTGGTCTGAGTGAATTCGCGTCTTTATCGGGACTACTTTGTATTCCCATTTCGTCAATTCTAACATCACCTTTTGGGCGCGTTATGTTAGCAGTTCGCCGGCGTCTTCGTTTTCATAGATGAATTCTTTTAGTTGGACTTTTCCGTCTTTGACGACTGCCTTATAGTCTGCTTCACAGATAGGGCAAGTGACTATCTCGCCATCTTTAAGCGCGCCGATTTTAAATGTGTTTCCGCATTCTAAGCATTTGAGAATCATAATTTTCGCCGCTAATGTAGCCTATATATAATGTGGGTCTAACTTATACTATTGCCTAATGGTTAGCAAGCGCAATAATAAGATAGGCAATTACGAGGAACTAAGAGAGATGGTGCACAAAAAGAAAATGACACATAAGCATAAAAAGCTCTATAGAAATACACATGGGCGTTATTATAGGCTAAGAACCAAGAAACGCGCGCATTAGAATGTTTCTCAGCGTACAGTATTGTAAGTAACTATCAAGGGTTAGCGCATGCTACATTTGAAGAAGGGCGGATGATAGTATTGAAAAGTGGTTCAGCAACAAATAGGCTGCAAAAAACTAAGAGGTTGGGACGGCATATTCTCATCTACAGAATTTAGCGATAGGGTAGCCTTAGAGGACCAAGAGGCTAAAGAGAGATAAAATGGTTTAGTCGTTGCACATCGTTTAGTTGACTATTTCTTTTTAGTGTGTTTTGTAGGAAGCGAAACCTGCTTTCTCTGTTTCCTTTTCATTTCCTTCTCTCTTTGAAGTTGTTTATGTTTTTCCAGCCCCGCCGCTTTCTTTTTCTTGCTCTTAGGCACTTTTTAATCACCAACTGGTTTTATGGCATTATTGCCACTTTATAAAAACATTGCTATCTTTTCGACTGTTCCAAAGCGTGGTGGGGCTGGAGAGATTTGAACTCCCGTCTATAGCGCCCGAGGCTACAAGCCTAGACCAAACTAGCCGACAGCCCCTTCACTGCATTTGTGGCTGTACTCTGTTGAGAGGTCATAGAATAGTTTTCCTTAACCTTTAAACTTTTAGCGGTAAAGGTGTGGGTTTGAAGGTTGAGTATGGCAGAGAGTTTGAAGAAAGCTAAGGACATGTTTTTTCAAGAGCATCTGCGGCAAGGAACAGGGAGATTATTTCGATGTATGTGGATGGTATTGGATATAATGTGATAGCTAAGAAGCTTGGACGTTCACCGCGCATAATGATGTGGTGAAGCGCTCTGGATTCTGTGCTTTCTGCAGAAGGGCTGAAGGAGAATATCAGAATGAAGTTGTATATAGACGGAAAGAGGCAGATTGAGAGAAAAGGGTTTTGGATTCCATTTCCTGCACCAATTCTTTGCATAAATAATTAATAATTTGTCCGATTACAATTTCTGCGCGCGCTAACGGCAGAATATTTTTTATTGTGCATGTGCACATTAAGTTCTAAATTAAAGCTGTTTAAGGGAAGGATAAAACATGGAACATGAAATTATCCGTAAGGAAGACCTTAACCCAAAGGACTACCTGATTGAAGTAAAAGCACCTATGGTAGCCAAGAAAATACAGCCGGGACAATTTGTAGTTCTTATGACCCATCCAAAAGGAGAAAGGATACCGATGTCTGTACAAAAGGCCGAGAATGGCAACGTCACCATGTTCATAAAGAAACTGGGAAAAACCAGTGTTGAACTTTACACCTACAAAGTAGGAGATCACTTAGAGAATGTGATTGGCCCTATGGGAAATCCAGTCGAGATAAAAAAGTATGGCAACGTCGCAATCTGTTCGGACCTAGTTTGTGGCCACGCAGAGAATTATGCCTTATGTAAGGCGCTAAGGCAAGTAGATGGAAATCATGTGATTTCGATGCAGACTTTCCCATCGAAAGATATGATGTACCTAGAAGAAGAACTGAGAGGAGTAAGCGATGAATACTACATAACGCTTGAAGATGGCTCCTACGGGATAAAAGGCCATTACCGGGACGTTCTGGAAAAGCTGATGAAAAAAGGCAAGATTGATATGGTTTTTGCCGGTGGGCAAACTGACGGGTATGTACCGCTGGCAGAACTTACTAAGTCCTATAATGTGCCCACAATGGTCACGTTACGTCCAATTATGGTCGACGCTACTGGAATGTGTGGCTCGTGTCGCGTGTTTATTGATGGAGAAATGAAATTAGCATGCATTGACGGCCCGATGTTTGACGCCCATAAGGTAAACTTCAAGGAACTCCTAAATCGAGTGAAATTGTTTAAAAAACAAGAAGCAATCGCCCTAGAAAACTACAATAAAATGAGGTGAAGTAAATGGTAAAGATAATAAAAAATCGGGTTCGCATGCCAGAACTTTCTGTCGAAGAGAGAACTAAAACGTTCAACGAGGTTCCTTTAGGCTACAGTGAAGAACAAGCGATAAAGGAAGCAAAACGTTGCCTTCAATGCAAGGATTCTCCATGCACAAAAAATTGCCCAGTTAATGTAGATGTAAACGGATTCATAAACGAACTAGCGAAAGGGAACTTCAAGGAAGCCTTCTTGAAGATTAAAAAGGATAATCCTATTCCAGCAATCGCTGGTCGTGTTTGCCCGCAAGAGAACCAATGTGAGGGAGCATGCACCATGGGAAAAGCAGGAGATGCTATAAACATAGGCAAATTAGAATCATTTCTCGGAGACTGGGCTATGGAAAAAGGAATCAGGGAAGATTTTGCAATCAAGGAGAAAGATCAAAAAGTTGCTATAATCGGATCAGGGCCAAGCGGTATTAGCTGCGCAGTTGATTTAAGAAAATATGGTTATAAAGTAACTATATTCGAGGCACTTCACAAGGCGGGTGGAGTACTCCAGTATGGAATTCCTGAGTTCCGGTTGCCCAAAAAAGTTGTGGATGAGGAGCTTTCCTATCTGAAAGAAATTGGAGTGGATATCAGGCTTAACAACATTGTAGGTCAGAACTTGTCATTCGACGAGTTACGTGATGGGTATGACGCCATTTATATTGGTACAGGAGCAGGGGCCCCTTTCTTCGTGGGCATAGAAGGCGAAGAACTCAACGGAGTGTATTCAGCTAATGAATTCCTAATTAGAACAAATTTGATGAAAGCGTACAAATTTCCAGAGTATGATACACTTCTGTTCGTTGGAAAAAAGGTGGGAGTAATCGGCGCAGGCAATGTTGCAATGGATTCTGCCAGAAGCGCACTAAGAAGTGGAGCTGAAGTGTACATTCTTTATAGGCGAACTAAAGAACATTCGCCAGCAAGAGAGGAAGAGCTGCGTCACGCTCTGGAAGAGGGAATTCATTTCATGGAATTGGTTGCCCCAACGAAAATACTCGGGGAAAACGGCTGGGTTAAGGGAATTGAACTTGTGAAAATGAAGCTTGGAGAACCAGATAAAAGCGGGAGACCAAGACCAGAGAAAATAAAGGGAAGCGAGTTCATCATGGATTTAGACACTGTTGTAGAGGCTATCGGTACAAGACCTAACAGGCTGTTTCTAAGAACAGTACCAGAATTGAAGACCACATCACGGGGAATAATTGAAGTTGATGAAAAATTAGGGAATATTGAAGGCGTCTATGCTGGTGGTGATGCCATAAGTGGTGGAGCAACCGTTATTCAGGCGTTAGGAGAAGGAAGAAAAGCTGCCAAATCAATACACGATTACTTATGTGCACGCTAAATTTCGAGGATAAAACCCAACATCGCGCGCAACGCTAATGTATTATCTGCATTGCCAATAGTGGGCAAGCTTCCACACACTTCATGCACCTCGTGCATTTGGAGTGATCTATAGTAGGGGGCTCCGACTCCTTTATGGCTTTTTCTGAGCAAACATTCACGCAATAGTAGCATCCACCACAAGCACCAATCACCACTATATAAACGGATTTGTCGTATCTGTATTTTCGCACTTCGGTTGACTTCAATTTTATTTTCATCAGCCAGTGTAACTTGCTTTCTCGATATTGATGTTTTTGACACTAAAGCAAACGGACGAACACTTTTATATACTGATACGCGAGAACCTGACACAGTTGAATTAATAACCTACTACAAGAAGCCAAAAAAAGTTTTGGGTTTAAAGTAAAAATGTTTACTTCTAAACTTTTAGCGGTTAAAATTTGGGTTAGCAAATTGAAAATGCGCATTTAAGGTGGGCACTGGCTTTCTATGTAACTGTCGTAGCTGAAGGCGCGGGGGCGACTTTTCTGTGGTATAATCTGGCGGCTATACAAAGCCCCGCTGCCACTACAGCCAGCCAGAAAGACCATTGGAATGCTGCTGACAGGAGAACGCTTAGGGTTATGCCAGAGACAAAAGGTATGGGCAACGTGCTAGTTGTTGATCCCATCAAAGGAACATTAATGCTTAATACGGCTTGAAGAATCAGCGTAATAACAAGCAGACCAATCACGAAGAACAGCACTGTAAACAATGGTTTCTTGTAGCCGAAGCCGAGCAGATGTTTGGAGTAGGATTTTCTCGGGATAATGGAGTAAATTAGCATCGCGATGCCGCTTGCAAGTAGGGTGAGTATGCTTACAATGTTAAGCGCCCATATGAACGGTATGGTGAACGTTGTGTCTAGAAACCCGAAGTTCGTGTTTACAGGTGAGGCATTTACCTTCAATAAGTCATCGCCGACTGTAAGCTGCCACCAAGGACAAAACAGCGACACCGCAATTACCACAATTGTTGTAGCTCCGCCAGCGAGTCCAAACCAGTTAAATTTAGTTAATATAGCTTTCATGCATTTCACCCCTTATAGGCTGGATTCGGAACCTGCATGCTCTGTTCCATCTGGCTTTGGTCAAGCTGTATTTGAATTCCGCTGACATCTACAGCGAAGTCCACCAAGACGACATCAACAAATTCTTCACCTTCGTGCCCAGTTTCAAAGTGGCTAATTGCTTCTTCTGTCCAGGTGCCGAGAACAGTTAGTTTTGCAGTTTTGCCTGCATCTATGCTGACTGGCTTGCTGAGGCTGGCATTGCCTAGAGGGAATCCATGCTCATCACATTTAATGTTTCCAGACAACGATTTAATGGTAATATCAAAAGGAAAGCTGTTCTTATACTGAAAAGTCACTGAAAATGTTCGTGACGTTTCATTGTATTGTGGTTCACCCACCATAGTAGGAGGTTCCAGCCCAGAGCCATTGGTGCCGTCGCCACCCATTAAATCGTCTGCTATTTCATTTATTTCAGGAGGAATGAACAACCCCAAAAGGTTGTTTTGGTAAGCAAGCAACATTCCTACAATAGGTACAATAATAATGGCTATTGTGATTAAGCTCAGAAGCAGTCGTACTTTGTCCATCTTATTTTTCCATCTTTTTTACTTTGATATTTAGATGGAGGATTTTTTGGTTTTATGGTTTGTGAATCTGTAATCATTTTTTAGGCAATAGGCATACTTTCGGCAGAGGTGATTAATGATGATTGTGAAGAAAGATAAAAAAAAGGGCTACTGATAAGTGCGTTTTATTCTTTGTAAGGTGTGCTCAGAACCTCTTTGACTTTGTTTGTTATTACTGGTCCAAGTCCGTAAACCGTTTTTGCCCAGTCGTCCACGTTAATAAGCGCGTTTAGTGGGGTCTGGTAGGACTTGAGTATGGCGGTGGCTTTTTCTCTTCCGATGTTGGGTAAACTGGCGACGAAATACACCTGGGCGTCAGATAAGGTTTCAGTTTTCTTAAAGGGATGAACCGTTGGGGTTCTTTTTTCAACGATTTGTTCTTGTCTGGCAGCCACATAGAGGAAATCGATTGACTCCTTGTAGGATTTTGTGTTGACTATGGCTATGCCGTTCTTTGCCAGATTAAACATGGCGCCCCAAACCGCTGCGGGTTGGATGTGGCTGAACTTGTAGATTATGGGCAGATAGCCCTCTAAGAGTATCAGCGACTTCGGATAAGCATCCTTAAGCCTGAATAGCTGCTCAAAAAGGTATCTTCGAGTGAGCGTGTAAACGAAATCGGTGACGGTTTTTCTTTCCACCGCGCACTGGTCAGACAGGATGTAGTCGCCTTTTTCAAGAGTTTCAGTTTTAACTTTAACGCCGCGCTCAATCAAACCCTTAACAATCTTGGCAGCGCTGCTTGCTTCACGGCTGTCAACGATAATTGTAGGTTTTTTATTGTTCTTCTTTTTTTCATTCAAGTACGGAAGAAGGGTTTCGGTTCCAGACATAGGCTCAACTCATGTTAACGTAACCAGAACTTGGTTTATTTTACTTCCGCTTTCATGAAAAATTTACTTCTTTGCGAGAACAGCAAACAAAAATAACCAAAATAACCACTCTGCTATTAACAAGTTTCCTAAGCAACTGCGCTCCGTTTCTGCGAAGCGGTGAAGTCTGATTACTCGTACCTTGTTAAGTATAACGGTTTTTGCGCTTCTTTCCGTCTTTCTTCTAAAGGCACATCTTTTAATGAAATGTTCTCCAGCATTTCGTCTAAGCGTTCTTCGACAGTTTCTTTCTGCGAACTGGGGCGAAGTTTCTTATCTAGCAGGGATCTCCTTGATTTTCTAACGCGAGAACCCATAGCTACTCACTTCTGGTCTCAACTTCCAAAGTGTACTATATGTCTGTGCAAGATTTTAAAACTTGTGATTGTCACGATACAACAGCGAACGCCCACCATGGACTAG
>Ga0315555_1000803_pt1 | contig 22573 bp, 22 predicted proteins | sample SalMarSW160380MG_FD_202113 | JGI IMG/M metagenome (GOLD analysis project Ga0315555, IMG submission 202113) | Salt marsh sediment microbial communities from the Plum Island Ecosystem LTER, Massachusetts, United States - Salt Marsh Sediment SW1603-80 ... | reverse complement strand
ATTCAGAATCTTAGAAGGGTGCTCGGACTGTTTAGGCTGCGGCCAACTCTGGACTGCAGCTAAACCCTTTTTCCTAACCATTGCACACCAACTCGCTGCGCAACCTCTGCACTGAGAAATAAAAACGTTGCATTCCTGCAGCAGAGCGTTAGTCAAGAAAACTTGAGTCAAGAAACCTTGACAATAACGCTTTAATCACCGAACAGCCTATAATTAAGCAGGGTATCAGAGCAGCGAAAAAGAGATTCGGTGCTCATGAAAACAACCGCATTAGCACTAGCACTAGTATTGGTGCTTTCATTTTCAGCAGCAGCTGGAACGCTGCATATTGTTAATGTTGGGGTGGCGGATTCAGGTGTTGATGATTGGCCGATGTTTCGCTATGACGCCGCAAACTCTGGTTCTCCTGACAACATAGCTCCAGTAACCCATGACCTGCTATGGGCAACAGACGTCCTCATGGACGAAGATGCTTCTTCCATAGTTGGTTCATCACCTGCTATAGTAGGCGGCGTAGTTTACATTGGCTCAGATGATGGATACATGTATGCGTTAAACGCCTCTAGCGGTACCCAACTGTGGAACTGTACGGCTGATGGGGATTATGGGCTTTCTGTCTCTTCTCCAGTTGTTGTAGACGGGGTTATTTATTTTAGGAGTTGGGTTGGAACGGATTTCGCTTTGGATGCAGCCACTGGTGAAGAGATATGGAATTTTTCGGATAGCTATAGCTGTTCCTCTCCTGCTGTCGTTAACGGAGTTTTCTATGCACGTTCGACTGGCACGGTCACTGCGTTAAACTCCTCAACAGGTTCATTGATTTGGCGCATATCTCTTAGTGGCAACGGAGGCGGATCCCCCATAGTGGTCGACGACACCGTTTACATCAGCGAATCTGGTTACGTGTATGCTTTGAATGCGCAGAATGGGACGCTTAGGTGGAGCAGAGACCTTGAATATATGAGCAACACAGATAATAGTCCTGCAGTTGCCAACGGCATACTTTACATCTCCTGTGCAAGCAACCTCTTTTATGCGTTAGACGCTGAAACTGGTGCACCCATATGGAACTACACTATCGGCTACAGTCCTCATTCAACCGCCGTAGTATCCAACGGCATTGTTTATATTGGAAGCGGTCACAACGGTGTTTTTGCTCTAAATGCTAGCACAGGTGCTAAAATTTGGAATTACCCCATCTCTCCAGGGATGGGTTCCTCTGTTGCTGCTGCCGGAGGAAACGTCTACTTGGCAGGCGGTAACGGCGTCATGTACGCGCTCGATGCTGCTACAGGCGACGAACTGTGGAGTTATTCAATTGGTAACTATGGCACAGCTTCATCACCTGCAATCGCCAATAGAGTACTTTACATAAGAGGCATCAGCGGTTACCTCTATGCTTTCGGTAAAGCGGTCCAATCATCCATATCTTTATCTCCAAAAGTTAACTTAGCCGGCACAACTGTTTCTATCTCTGGATCAGGGTTTACCTCAAATTCGATGGTTACAGCAACTTTCGGTGACCAACCTGTAACTCTTAGCAACTCAACGGTTGACTCTCTTGGACATTTCTCAGGGAACTTCCAAATTAATCCCTCAACCGCGCCGGGAACTTACCAAATACTAGTTACCGACAACTCAGACGTCGCTGCTTGTGCTAACTTTACAGTGGTTGGCTCTCCAACCACTTCTTGGCCGATGTTTATGCATGACCTGCAGCATTCAGGCACAGCAGACAACATTCCTGTCAGTAGCCACGATTTGCTTTGGAAATTTGTTGTGGATCGAGGTGACTTGGGGAATGCGGTCGACTCTTCTCCAGCTGTTGTTAATGGCATATTGTATGAAGGGTCCCAAAATGGCTATGTCTACGCCTTGGATTCATTTACGGGCATTTGTTATTGGCGATTCAACACAGGTAGTAGTAATCTTCCTTCCCCCGTGGTTGTCGATGGTGTAGTTTACATTGCCACAATGGACGGTGTGTGTGCCGTGAATGCTTATACTGGCGAACAAATATGGGAAACGACAGAAGGGTGGGACTTTTTTGTTTCTACCCCAGCCGTTTCTGATGGGATACTTTATGTGGGTTCTATGGTCGAACATCGCCTTTATGCTTTCAGAACATCGGATGGGCAACTATTGTGGCAGTATACAACCAGCAATTATGTTAATTCTTCACCTGCCGTCTACGGAAACACTGTCTTTGTAGGCGGACGCGATGGCTACCTATATGCTTTAAACGCTGCGACGGGTACACTGCGCTGGAAATTCAACGGTGGCGACGATATGACTTCTTCACCAGTTGTCCACAATGGCGTTGTCTACACTTCTTGCCATAATGGCAATGTATTTGCTCTTGATGCTGCAAGCGGTAGTTTAATTTGGAATCATACGGCAGCAACGCTGCAGTCTGGTTATTCTTCGCCGACGTTTTCCAACGGCAAAATCTATCTTTCAGCTGGAAACGGAGTCTTCGCGCTTAATGCAACTAATGGTTCAGAGCTTTGGCATTTTACTACAACAGATCAGTATGCTATGCAGGCTTCTCCTACTGTAGTGGGCGGAGTTGTTTACGTAGGCGGAAGCGACGGCAACCTGTATGCTCTGGATGCAACTTCAGGATCTGAGATATGGCGTTACAACACAGGCAGTCCGATTGTTTCCACGGCTACCATAGATCACGGCGTTCTCTACGTAGGACTGAGAGCTGGAGCTATCATTGCCTTGGGTTCACCGGACTTTACAACGCCACAGCCAACACCGGCTCCTACGCCTACACCAACTCCAACGCCTGCACCGACATCCACACCAGCACCTACACCAACTCCAACTGCAACATCTACGCCTCAACCAACAGCAACGCCAACCCCTTCTCCCACCGCATCTCCTTCTCCAGAGCCAACTCCTACACCAGAACCTCAGCCAGAACAAGAGCCTTTCCCGACACTGCTTGTTGTTACAGCTTCAGCTTCATTTGCTGTCGTCAGCATGGGTGGAGTACTCTACTTCAAGAAACGCAAACACTAAGCAAAAGGAAATACGTGTTCACTTTCGCTTTCTACGTTAACAACTTGGATGAGGAAATGTCTCGGGTCTTGTCGTGGTGGGCCGGACCGGATTTGGACCCGCCCCTTTCTGCACGTCCAGCAGTCGCCCAAATACTTTAACTCAATTTGCCGCGAAAAAACATGGGACCCCTCTCCATCTATGCGCGCGTTCTCTCTATATAGTATGTGTAGGTATGTAGGTTTGAGTGGCTGGTTGAATATAGCGTTTTCCGAGCCGCGGTGCGCTAGTCTACGCTTCGGTTGAACCTATATATAGGAGGGGGTATAGACAAAAAAATTGCACATCAGTTCAGTCCTTGCAAGAGAGCACAGCCAGCAACCAGCCGCAACTTTCCGTGACTTTTGGTTATCAATTTGCTTCTGGTGTATCAAAACTGTTTTTGTGGGTTTATTGGATTGGTATTTCCCAGTAGCTAATGATGTCGCCTTTCACCCATCTGCCACCTATACTTTTCACGACATCGTTAATTTCGTTCCATTCAGCCTTCAAGTACTGAATTGGCTTTACCACGACGAAATCTCCGTCTACCGTGAAACTTAACAGCTCACGCTGTTCTGAGCTGAACTCTTCTTCTACCCCTCTTACGTCCTGGCTTGTTTGAATCCGCGGTTTTTCTGTGGGCTTAGATTCAACCTTAGTGCTTGTTTTGGGCTTAGATTCGGCTTTGGAGCTTTTCGTGTAGATTACCTTGAACTCTGGAATTGGATATGCGTCTGCAACGTCCTCGAAACTGTCGCTTCTTATGATTGCGAATACTTGCTTGGAAAACAAGTCATACTTAATCTCTAATAGTTCAGTGTCGTCTGGTAGGTTGGAAGTGAAAGGCGCTGTTTTTCCTTGCAGTGTTTGTATAAGGAATTCAGGGTTTAATTTTATCATTCTCATTTTCATGGTTTCAACACTCAGAATTGCTTTTTTAACTGGCGGCAAATAACTTAAAAGTATCGTTCACAGAACTACCGGACTCGCGATAGCCAACAACATTTATCATGGAATACATCTGCTGAGAGAAATCTATTACAAGGGGATCAAAATGGCTTTAACCAAAAAAAGGAAAAGAGGAGATTGCGCGAGTGAACATCAAAAGCGCTTTCTGTCTTTGTGTTGAACAAAAAAACCCAAAATAAGGGAGAAAACAAAAAAAGAAAAAGGAAAGAGTTTATGCGGGTGAAATCTCCATTTAAAGACACTATTCTTAATACGTATGGTTATGTCTTCACATGGATATGTTTTGAGGATTCGCTACGTTTATTACTGCTAGCCTATATTGAATAATTTGAAAGTCAGGGATGGACCCGATGTCTAAGAGACCGCAGTCAAAAGACGAAGCGCTGGAAGCCTTAGACTTCATAGTAAACGTTCTCAAAGAACATGAGAAGGACTTAGATAGGCTGATAAATGAGTTAGGTACGGTTACAGCGGCGCTGGGCGAGACTGGCGAGTTAAGCACCAAAGTGGAGAAAGTAGAGGAAAGAATAAGCGGCTTGCAAAATGAAATCGGCAGCCTGATTAATTACTTATCCACATCGCCTCGCGAAGCTCCTGCCCTGACTGAGGCGCAAAAGACTGAAGTGACGCAAGCTAGTATGATTCATGGTCCGCCTGTGATTTTGCGGTGCAAACAATGGGAGGATTTTCAGACTTTGGCTTTTCAGGCTCAGACGCTGTCTTTCATGGTTAAGGAGGCAGAGAAGACTTTTCAGGCTGACGCGCTTAAGGGTAATCAGATCATAACGTATAGCGGTGAGTTGCCCAAATTTGCGGCGCTTTTGAAGATGTGGTTGTCTAAGCAGTTGGATGTTCCTGAGAAGAAGATTTTGGAAGGCGTTTTAGCTATAGGTTAAGCGTTCGTAGTTGTAATGCACAATACTTTTATAAGTGTATAGTGTCTTAAGTCTTATGACGCAATGTGGAGGGCTACTTGAGGTTGAAGGCTACACCAGCCAGCCAACAAAATTTTTTCCGTTCTCGAAGCCTTCTCCTTTCTCCTCGATGACGGATTGGCAACTGGACAGCCAACAAACAATGACAAACGCCCTCCAACAAAAAATTACACAAACAAAAGGCCGCAAAAATCATGGCTAAAGAAAAAATGCTACACCGCGAAGCCCACGAAGAACTAACAAAATTCGAAAAAACAATGGAAGAACTACGCCTCCTCAAATGCGTCTCAAAAGACCTAAAAAACTACAGAAAAATGATCAAACTAAAAAAATACGACTAAACGCTAACACGCGCACGAAGCCTACCCCTCCCTTGTAAATGCATTGAACTTTAGCGTAGAACTGACGCTTGACGGCTTTTCTGCTCTCAGCCGCCATTACCCTCTCTTGCGAAACTATGTTTAACGCTTATATGCCCTTAAATGGGAATAGGTATGTTGAGGACTTTCGCAGATGGAACTTGCCATTGAAACTAACAGCTTAACCAAAAGGTACGGTTCACTAACCGCAGTTAACAAGCTAAACCTAAAGGTACAGCGAAACACGATCCACGGTTTTCTAGGCCCCAACGGCGCAGGAAAGACCACAACAATAAAAATTCTCGTGGGGCTGTTAAGACCGAACGAAGGCACCGTCAAAATTTTCGGTCAAGAAGTGGATGGAGACCAAGCAGATGCCAGATTAAACATTGGCTACATGCCCGAGTTGCCGAAGTTCCCCAAACACTTGGAAGGCTCAGAACTTCTGGACATTTATGGTCAAATGTACGGCATGACTAAGCAGGAGCGCAAAGAGCAAATACCGAAACTAGTGGAACTAGTCGGGCTTAAAGGCAGAGAAAACGACCTTATCGGAAAATACAGCAAAGGAATGCAGCAACGCATAGGCATCGCACAGGCGCTTCTGAACAACCCTGAACTGATCATTTTGGACGAGCCTAGCCTCGGTTTAGACCCTGTTGGCATGGTGGAAGTCAGAGAACTTGTGAAGGCGATAGCTAAAGAGGGCAGAACCGTTTTTGTCTCCTCCCACCTGCTGTTCGAGGTTGAACAAGTCTGCACTCACGTTACCATAATTAACCGCGGAGAAGCATTAGTTTCAGATACGCTGCAGAACGTGTCAAGCAAGATTTCAGGACCAGTCACGCTACAAGTGGAAGTAGCTAAACTCTCCAAAGCAATTATTAACGCTGTGAAAAAGTTGCCCTTTGTCGCTGAAGTGGCGCAGAGCGGCAACACTTTGAGTATAGATTTGAAAACACACGATGATGTGAGACCTCAAGTGTCTCAGGAAATAACAAAAGTCGGAGGCATTATCGTTTCCATGAATTTACAGCGGCAAAGCCTCGAAAATGTCTTTATGCAACTCATCAGCAAACAACAAGGAGACAAAGCCTAATGGATACAGCCACGCGTAGGGCAAATAGACCACGCCCAAGCTGGATAAACCGCTTCTGGGCAGTCGTAAAATACGAAATGCTTTGGAACATCCGAAAGAAAAAGTTCATAGGCCTACTCATAGCCGCGTTTGCTTTAATCACTGTACAGTTCGCGTTACCTGCGATGTTTGAAGTAGGTCAGAATCCAGACTTTGCAGTTACCTTTAGCGCGGGTAACCTCGTATTCTTTCTTTTCGCCATCGTGACAGTTATGAACAGCATCTCAGGTGAATTTGAAAGTGGCACGATTGTTCCGTTGCTAACGAAACCTGTCTCTAGAACAATGGTTTTCCTCGGCAAACTATTCGCAGCATTCATAGTTATCATAGTGACTTACGCGGTACTCTTCACATACGCCACTATTGGCGGAATATTCGTGTATGGTCCTCAAGAAAACCTTCACTTGGTGCCGCTTGTGCTTTTGGGAAACATTATTAGCACTTTCATATGGGTCGCAATAGTTTTAGCAATAGGTTCCATCTCAAAAAACTCGTTACTCGCCGCTCTCGGCGCCCTAGGCTTATTCATCAGCTTAACTTTTGCAGGGTCAATTATTATAAGTTTTTCAGATCAACCAGAGATTCTAAACTATATACCAGGAAGCGGCGCTTCAGGAACACTGAATGTAGCTCAAAGAAGCCAGAACATAACAATCCAGAACATAACCATACCGGTAAATACAATAGCAACAGGAACAGACAGCATCGGCACAAACTTGGCGAACTATGCGCTGTATCCCTCAGCAACTGTCAACGTCACTAGAACAGACTATATCTCGGCCACACCAGAGCACCCGCCTCAGGTAATACAGCTTTACACAGAGTCGATCGGAATTATCGTGCTGAGGTCAATAGCCGTAGCGTTCGTGTACATTTTCGTGTTCTTGTTTGTCGCATGGTACGCGTTTAAACGGGCACAGATACTCGAATAGCACATCAGCTTTAAAGTACGGAAGCTTCAAGTCCTTTTTCCTTTTTGTTACTCTTGCCGAAAGACTGAAGTGTCTTGAAACCGTTATTCTCTGTGGAGGTGTAGAGATTATGGTTGTGAAGATAATCGAGTTAATAGGCAGTTCAGCAGAGGGCTGGAGAGAGGCAACCCAAAACGCTATTGATGAAGCAGCTAAAACCGTTAAAAACATCAAGAGCGTTCATGTGAAGCGTTGCACCGCAAAGGTGAAGGAGAACAAAATTGTGGAGTACCGCGCTGTCGTCAAAATTGCTTTTGTTGTAGCTAGATAAAATAGCATATGCCATAACATGTCAGTGTAAGCTCCTGCTGGTGAATGTTAAATCTTTTTCAAGTAGTTTCTGTAATCGCAGGTTCTATAATTCTCGTTTTCCTTGCCAAGCGTAACAGGGTGGACTGACATGTGTATTATCCAGTATTTTCGTGGCTAGTTAACTGTTTCGCCAACGCCTCAAAGAATAGTTCGATGCGGTCGTGTGTTCGTCCAAAATCAAATATGGAGGTAATTGTGGTAACTGGCGTTTCCACTGTAACCGTTACTCTTGCAGTTTTCTCGTCCACAGCCACCGCGTTGATCAGGAGCACTGAGGCATATGAAATAAAACCCGCTTTCGTCTTGGCTTTAACATGGTGCGCTGTGTCATCAACTTGTTCCGCGGTCCATTCTAGGCTGGTGAGAGCCTTTGGAATAGCCGCCCAAATCTCGGCTAACGGATAGTCTATTTCGACTGTTTCCTTCTTTTTACGTAAATAAGCCACTTTTTTCACTGCATTTTTCTTGTATGCTTTATGTTTAAAAAACTTCAGGGACTGTGTGTAGGATTTAAACCTCAAAAGCCAACAAAAAGCAAAGGTTATAAGAAAACTCGGTTCTAACGAAAGGCGAAGAAAAAAGTGAACATAAATCTTGTAGCTTTACTTTTTGCGGCTTCTGGATTAATTGGCTATTTCCTCCTGCTGATGTTTTTTCCAATGCTAACTTTTGAGCGGCTTTTGTTTTTGGCATGCTTCGAGTTTCCAGCCACATTTTTGTATTATTGGGATAGGCGCCAGAAGCAGAAAAGGGAAAGAGGTTAGGAAGTTAAAGCCAGCAGAAAACAAAGATAACTATAAGGAAAGAAGTGTAGGCAACCTTTTTTGCCGCAGTACTATGTGCTCGCTAAGCGCGAATAAACTTATAAAACGTTCACGTTAACCTAGCTCCATGGTTCATGCTCTTAGAAAAGAAACCGTAGCCTCACTCTTGCTGACAATTGGCATTTTCTACTTTTCCTTCATGGTCCTAGACAGGGTGCTGTCAATAATCTACGGTTTCAACTTCCAACCCTACGGTGCTCACATGCCGCCGGGTTTTACAATATGGGGGCACGTATTCAACGGTTCTGTGGCGGCGCTTGGGCTGTTTCTCACGTTTAAGTTTTATGACTATGGCGAAAAAAAGGGCAAGCGACTTCTGCAGGTTTTAGCGCTTTGCATATTCTTTGCTGTTGGCGCGTTGATTCCATTCATGAACGACGCAGAGCATCTTACCAAGAACGGGCAGGCAGCCACCATTCCAATTTACGTTATCGCAAACGACTTGTACGTGTTTTTCTGGGGACTATTAACGTATAGAATCGCAAGGTCTATCAAAGCGAAAGCAGTAGTGCTGAGCACGCTGTTTTTTGTGTTCTTAATAGTGCATTTTGTCTTTTATGCGCCTATGTTTCCCGAGTTCTACTGGAGTTAGGCGTGGGCTTACTGCTTTAGCGGATTTAAGCTTAATGTTCAATGGTCATTTTCTCTGAATTAGGGACAAAAACTTTTATCCTAAAAACTAGCCATCAACAGCAAAGAAGTGTGTTCAAGCATGAACTGCGAGTACTGCGGTAAACCCGTAAAAGAATTTGAAGATTTCATTTTAGTTGGCAAATACCCCACGCGGGGTCAAATGTGGAAATGGGCGGAAGCTAATTACTACGTTAAACCTGAAAACTATGGGAAAATATATCACAAAAACTGCTTCATAGCAGCGCTGAAAAAAGAAAAAGCGAAGCCATGAGCAATCTTACGTTTTTTCTAAAATGGTCTACCGCCTTTGCTGCGATTGAAATGATGGCGCCGCGCGCTTGCAGATTAAATTGAATTCTCTAACATTGGTTGCTCGGGTATAATTATTTCCAACTTTTTAGCTTCGGTTTTCTTAGTTTCTTTTTCTCTTTTTTGCTCAAGTTCTGTAAGATCACGCGTTGCGAAATTTGGTAAGATACACATAACCGTACGCTTGGAATTTTTGTTTTATTAGATTTTATGAATTACAAGTCCACTTTTGTAGAAGTCAACAAATATGACAAAAAGTTCCCTGTGTTCCTGCGTAGTGCAGAGGGTGGGATTCGAACCCACGAACCCCTACAGGATAGGCTCCTGAAGCCTACGCCTTTGACCTGGCTCGGCGACCTCTGCGCTGAAACACCATTCGCAGTCATTGAAAATACCTCTTACTGAATAAATACGTTGCCGCCAATCATTTCCATGCCAGCGTTGATAATTGCCCGCGGAATGAAAGATTTATGCCTAACATGCCATTCGTGAACAGCTGATTCAACCTGCGTTTCCGCCTTTATATAAGGGGGCTATAGTCTTTTCCGAGCACTAGTACAGCAAAATTTACGGGTAAAGGTTTAAGAGTTACATTTATGTTTTATCTGCGTTAGGTGCATAGAGCATGCCAACACACGGTTCACTATCCAAAGCTGGAAAAGTCAGGTCGCAGACGCCGAAAATCCCAGCCCAGCAAAAAGTCAAGCCCAGCCCCAAAAATAGAAGTAGGCGAAACTACGAGAAACGCGTGGTTCTGCAGAGGAAGCCTGGGCAAAACTGGATATAAACGCTCGATAAAGCTTCTTTTCAGACCAAAATTCTATCCCGTGCCAGCGTAGTTTATCTACCACTTACTAAAACCTTAATGTGGTTAGGCTTATCTTGAACGCGGACAACGCACTACGAGAAATCATCAACGCCCTAATGCTTCTGCCATCACCCACTCATGATGATGTAAACCGCGTCAAAACCCAAATCGCCGCCAAACACCAGCTTGAACGCATACCCTCAAACGCTGAAGTAATAAACGCCTTGAAACCGAAGGAAAAGCTCAGGCTTCTGCAAGTTCTGCGCAGAAAAACCACGCGGACCATTTCAGGCGTCACCGTAATAGCCGTTATGACGAAGCCGCAGCCGTGCCCGCAGCCCGAGCCATGCGCTTACTGCCCAGGAGGACCCACGCAAGGTGTTCCGCAGAGCTACACGGGCTTCGAGCCGGCAGCCATGCGTGGAAGCCAAAACAGTTATGACCCTTACCTGCAGGCGCGAAGCCGCATCAGCCAGCTCACAGCCATTGGACACCGCGTGGACAAAGTAGAGCTTATCGTTATGGGTGGAACTTTTCCAGCCACGCCACCTGAATATCAAACATGGTTCATTCAGCGCTGTTTAGACGCAATAACAGGCAAAGCGTCAGCGAATCTTGAAGAGGCAAAAGCAAACGCGGAAACAAGCAAAATCCGCAACGTGGGCATAACCGTGGAAACACGTCCAGACTGGTGCAAGCAACCGCACGTTGACGCCATGCTGAGTATGGGTGTGACTCGCGTGGAAATCGGCGTCCAAAACCCCAGCGATGCGCTTTACCGTTTAGCAGGCAGAAAGCACACGGTCGCCGACGTCACCGAAGCCACACGCATTGCTAAGGACGCAGGACTAAAAATCGTTTATCACCTCATGCCTGGAATGCCTGGCTCAAACCCAACCAAGGATTTAGACGCTTTTAACCGAGTTTTCACAGACCCAGCCTTCAAACCAGACATGATAAAAATTTACCCCTGCCTCGTAATAGCCAATACAAAGGCGTACGACTGGTACCGTGAAGGTGTTTACATGCCTTACTCAACCGAGGAAGCAGCAACCCTAATCGCCGAAGTCAAAAAAACGCTTCCGCCATGGGTGCGCGTGATGCGCGTGCAACGGGATATTCCAGCTGGGCTGATAGCGGCAGGCGTCAAAAAGAGCAACCTGCGTCAGCTTGTCCAGCAAAAACTAGCCGAGCACGGCGAAAGATGCACGTGTATCCGTTGCAGGGAAGTAGGTCACCGAACGGCAGTTGACAAGGTAACGCCAGACTTAGACAAAATCCAAATTTTAACCACCAGCTACGAAGCGTCTGAAGGAAAAGAAATCTTCATCTCAGCCGAAGACCCAGAAAACAACATATTAATAGGCTATTTGCGCCTGCGCGTTCCCTCAGCCAAAGAGCACAGACCCGAAATCACTGCAGTGCCTTCTGCCATAGTGCGGGAACTTCACGTTTACGGACCATTAGTGCCCGTGGGCAAGCGTTCAGCACGAGCGTGGCAACACAAAGGCTACGGCGCTGTTTTGCTAGGCGAAGCGGAACGCGTGACACGAGAAGATTATGATTTAAAAAAGCTTTTAGTTATAAGTGCGTTAGGCACAAAACAGTATTACATGCGGTTCGGCTACAGGCGTGATGGCGTGTACGTTTCGAAGAGTTTGGTGGGTTGAGCGTGTTCTGGCGAGGTTGGTTCTTTTTGTGCTATTTTTGACTTATACTCCCTCTATAAATAGAGTCAACTATAGGTTGACAGCGCCACGCACTAGTGCTCGCAAAATACTATAGCCCCCTTTTAAATACTATAAATAGGGTTTTCGCGGATTCTGTTACCTCTGTGTCTGTTTCTTTTCCCTGTTACCTTTCGTCTGCTAAATTTCACAGAGTACATACCATGGATATTTTATAATGATAGTACAACTTTCTTTTTGTCTAAATATAATTTAAACTTGCAAAGAATATCCATTCCTAATACGCACGGTGTATATCGGCGCATTTTTTCTAGCTCATTCTGAGATACGCGTGCTGGTATACAGACTATTTGAAAACCCTGTGCATAAGGGATTCTGTGTGTTTGGTCATTAGCAGAGCTAAATGTTAAGTAAACTGGGCGATTAATCACTTTGTTTTTAAAGGTTCCACCGAATCCAATAGCCCCAACTTTAGCTTCGGGGAGTAAATCGCAATCTAATCCAATGAGTGCCGCTTCTGTTTCAGTAATTGCTGACCTAGTAGCGCCTGTGTCGATGAGAAAACGAATTGACTTGCTACAGTGATAATAGGGAACTTCAAAGAGAACCGTTATCATTGGGCGTCTGTTTATGATCGCTCCAATGAAGTTAAACGTGTTCCCCCTCTTTGAAGTTTAGAAGAACATCGCTAGTTGATTTGAGTCTATAAAGTCAATTATTGCACTTTTTTTATCTTCTTTCTTAAGGTGCTTCGCAATTTGGTCATAAGTACTGCCTGTCGCCACTACTTTTTGTCTTTGAATTACAACCCATTGATTGTCATGTTTTTTCTTTATTTTGTTGTAATTCTTTTCGTACCATTCAAGATTTTCTCTAGAAATTTTTAGCAGTTCGTTTTGACCTTTTTTCATTTTCACTTTCTCCCACGCGTGCACTCTTTCTTATTTTCTCGTTTTTTATTTAAATTTTGTTTGTTATGTATTAATATTTGAGATAATGGCTTTAAACCTTTCTCCATATTCAACGTGAATTTACTCAGTAATAAAGCTATATAGACATTTTTTCTATTCTAAACATAGATTTAAAGCGCTAAAATAGTTTTGTGACTGCATCACAACACCTATAATAAGAATAGGAAGATTTTACAGTGGATATTTAACAAAATTAACTCTTGTTTTTGCTTGCATTTTGAATTAGCGTAAGCCATTTGTTGTTTCCCTCAACCGTTATTCCACATGCTTCTGCTGGAGTTTTGTTACTGAGTGCTTGGTGCTCTCGGATAAAGTTGTGGTAAAGCTGGTAGCCCTGAAGAATTGTTGTGCGATAAAGTTAAAGACTTAAACCGCCTTCTTTCCAATGAACTGTTGGAGAACCAGAAATGGGTGAAAAAGCTGAAAGTTCAGGTTACAAGGGCGAAGTGTTAAGCGCCCTCAAAAAAGCAGGATTCCAAGTCGGCGACATCATACGCGTCACCAGCAAAGGAAAAGCGTACGAGGGCATCCTTATTCCCCGCTCAGAAACAGGCGACGACAAACACGTCGTGGTCAAGTTGAAAAGCGGCTACAACGTCGGCGTGCAAGTAACGCCAGACGTGAAAATCGAAAAAATAGGCAAAGGCACCAAACCCTCGTTCGCCGCGCCGCCGCTTCCAGAGCAAAAACCCGAGCTACCAAAAGTGGTCATCCTGAGCACGGGCGGAACCATAGCCAGCCGCGTAGACTACCGCACAGGCGCCGTGCGCTCCGCACTCTCGGCAAGCGACCTTTACGGCGTGGTTCCCGAACTGGCGGACATTGCACGGGTAAAAACGGAAATCGTGTTCAGCCTTTACAGCGAAAACCTAACCCAGCAGCACTGGACCCAGCTGGCTCAAAAAGTCGCCGAGCACATAAAGCAAGGCGCAGACGGCGTGGTCATAGCCCACGGCACAGACACCATGGCTTACACGGCAGCAGCCCTCAGCTTCGCGCTTCAAAACCTTCCCGTGCCCGTAATTCTCGTTGGCGCTCAGCGCTCTTCGGACCGCCCAAGCTCTGACGCCGCAACCAACCTCATCGCCGCAGTCCAAGCCGCCACACGAGGACCATTTGCGGAAGTCAGCTTAGCCATGCACGAAACGCTCTCCGACACAGCCATAGCCATCACCAAAGGCACAAAAGTGAGGAAGTGCCACACCAGCCGAAGGGACACGTTCAAACCCGTAAACGCCACGCCCATCGCCAGAGTAAGAGACCAAGAAATAATCATGCTGACAGATGACTACCAAAAGCGCGATGCAGCAAAAAAGCTCGTTCTTAAGCCCAAGTTCAGCGACGAAGTTGCGCTGGTCAAGTTTTATCCGGGACTTGACCCTGCAGTCATCGATTGGTACGTTGAAAAAGGCTGCAAGGGCATACTTCTTGAGGGCACAGGCTTAGGTCACGTAAGCAAATACTGCTTTGACGCCATAAAAAACGCGGTTAAATGCGGCGTGGTGGTTGCGTTGGCTTCCCAGTGCATTTGGGGACGCGTGAACATGAACGTGTACGACACAGGACGCGACCTGCTCTCGTTAGGCGTGATTCCCTTGGAGGACATGTTTCCCGAAACCGCGCTTGTTAAGCTCATGTGGGTTCTCGGTCAAACCAGCGACCCAGAGGAAGCCAAAAAGCTTCTGAAGACTAACATTGCTGGCGAGTTTTCGCCGCGGACTATGCCCGACGAATTCGGCGTTGACGGAGAAGGCGCAGATGGAAATTGACTACGTCAAGATAGGGCTAAAAGTCGGCTTGGAAATCCACCAGCAACTTAACACTCAGACGAAACTGTTCTGCAGTTGTCCACCAGCGCTGTTCAAGGAAGAACCTGAAATAACCTTTCTGCGCAGGCTCAGACCCACCCAAAGCGAGCTAGGGCAAGTGGATCCTGCGGCTTTTTTTGAATTCCAGAAAGGAGTGAAAGTCCTGTACGAAGCGAACCGCGCCACCAGCTGCCTCGTGGAGATGGATGAGGAGCCACCGCACCCGCTGAACATGGAAGCCGTAGAAGTGGTTTTAACCGCAGCGTTAATGATGAATATGCAGCCTATTGATGAAGTGCATGTCATGCGCAAAACCGTCATCGACGGCTCAAACACCACCGGATTCCAGCGAACCTGCATCATTGCCTCTGACGGCTGGATTAAGGTTGGAGAAAAAACAATTCCGATGCAGGCAGCAAGCTTAGAAGAGGATGCGGCACGCAAAACAGGCAAAGAAGACGCAGGCAAAATAATCCGCTACCGCATTGACCGCCTTGGAATACCGCTCATTGAAGTTGCCACTGCACCAGTGATTTATTCGCCAATGGAAGCGCAGGAAGTTGCGTTAGCTATCGGCAGAATCCTACGTGACACAGGCAAGGTTATGCGTGGTTTAGGCACGATACGGCAGGACTTGAACGTGTCTTTGCCAAACGGCGCTTTAATCGAGATTAAGGGTGTTCAGGAGCTTGAGTTGATTTCGAAGGTTGTTGAGTATGAGGTTCAGCGCCAGCTTGCGCTTATCCAAGTTAAGGAGGAACTGCGAAACAGAGGCGTCAAAGCTGACGAGTTGAAAGAGGAATTTATTGATGTTTCAGAGGTTTTCAGGCAGACAAAGTGCAAAGTCATCCGCAAAGCACTCGACAAAAAACAGAAAACCATGGCGGTCAAACTTGCTGGCTTCGCTGGTCTCTTAAAGCGTGAGCTAATGCCTGATTTCCGTGTTGGGACAGAACTTTCTGACCGTGCGAAGTTCTGGAGCAGAGTCGGCGGAATATTCCACACCGACGAAATGCCCGCTTACGGCGTCACCGCTGAAGAGGTTGAAGCGCTGCGCAAAGCAGCAGGAGCCAGCGAGGAAGACACAGTGGTTTTCGTGGCTGACACCGCGGAAAACGTGCAGGACGCTTTGAAGGCAGTTGTGGAAAGAGCGCAAGAAGCATTGGCTGGCGTGCCTGCGGAGACTCGCACCGCAAAAGAAGACGGAACAACGCGGTATATGCGGCCTAGGCCTGGCGCTGCGAGGATGTATCCTGAAACCGACATTCCACCATCAACTATAACAAGTGCTTTGGTGGAGAAAATCCGCTTAAACTTGCCTGAACCTGCTGAGAAGAAGCTTGAGCGTTTAATGAAGGAGTACCGCCTAAACGAGAAGTTAGCTAAGCAGATTATCGATTCAGAATATGGCGTGCTGTTTGAGTCAATCGTGAAGGAAAGCGGGGTGGCAGCCACGACGGTCGCAGTGTTTCTGACCGAAACTTTGAAGGCGCTAAAACGTGATGGTGTCCAAGTGGAAAAGGTTACAGAAAATCAAGTCATGGAAATTTTCAGGAGTGTCGGCTCGGGAGAAATCACAAAGGAGGCTGTGGCAGACGTTTTTGTTTGGCTTTCCAAGAATGAAGCTAAAAACCTTCAGGATGCAATCGGTGCTCTTGGGTTGAAAATGTTTTCGAAAGCAGAGTTGGAAACGCTTGTTGATCAAGTGATTTCGGCGAAAAGGCAATCGGTTGACCAGTTGGGGAAGAATGCTTTCGGAATGCTCATGGGAATTGTGATGAAAGAAGTCAGGGGAAAGGCTGATCCAGAACTTGTTGGTAAGCTTTTGAGAGAACGGTTAAAGTAGTGGTCGGATTTACTTTTTGTAGTCCTTGATCATTACCATTTTTTCTTGAAGAGTTATGCTTTCGCCGCAGTAGGGGCAGAGTTTGAAGTCGGGTCGCAACAGCTTTCCGCAGGCTGGGCAAATTATTGTGAAGAGCATTTTTTCCTCGAGCATTTTCATTTGTTTTTTCAGGCTTATTAGCTCTATTCGTGTTTTCTCGATTGTTTCTTTTATTGGTTGTATGTCTTTAACTTCAACTCGCATATTGCGCATTAGGTCTTTAACTTGTGCGAGTGTTTCGCTGTCTGATTCTACGGTTTCATACATTAGGTCGAAGAGTTCGCTTTTGCTTTCCAGAACTTGTGCTTCTGTTGCGGTTTGTTGTTTTGCGTCTGATAGGACTTTGTTTAGGAAGGTTTCTACAGGGTTGTCAAAGGCTATTAAGCAGGTTATTGCCCACAAGATGGCGGTTGAGGCACCTGAGATGTAGAGGTAGATATCTGTTGATATTTGTTGTTGGTTTATGAAGGGGTAGAGTTGGAGAAGCTGGATTTGGTTGTTGAAAAGTACGGCTGCTGCTGCGTCTATTAGGTGTATAAGTGATATGAAGGTTAACGTGCTGAAGAGCCAGATTGCTATTCCTTTTTTTCTCAAGCGGTGGCCTCCTGTTTTGCATTGCAAGATTAAATTGAATATTACGTCTTACTATATAATACTATATTCCCTATTCGGAAATATTCCAGAAGGCACAAATCCTAAAAAGCATAACACACGTGTATATCATGGGATAAAATTGCCAACCAAAAAGGTCAAAAAGAAAAAAATCAAAGAGAAACAGGAGGGCTTTGCCTTCCGCGTCAAAATCGGCGAATATGAAGTCGAAATCACGGGAACTCATGCAGAAGTGACAAAAACCCTTGAGAATCTTCCTAACTTGATCACTAACGTTCACAAAGCTTTTGAAAACGTAAAACCTAAAACCATCGCAACGCTAACCGTGAAGACAGAACCACAACCCAAAGCGAAAGAAACGCCTAAACCACCTGCACAAACATACCCAAAAATAAAGTCCGTAGCCAACTGTGAAGACGCAGTTCTTAGACTTTTGGAAACCGACTGGGGCAAATGGCGACCGAGAACCATGGAAGAACTAAACGACGCCATGAAAGCAAACGGAATCAAGTATACCAAGCGCACTTTAGAGGGAACACTGAACAAGCTTGCTGACAAGAGAATGGTGCGGCGCTGGAACACAACCACAGGTTTTGTTTACATACTCGCTGAAGAGAAACCTTCAGGCTCTGGAGGAGAAACATAATGAAACGAATCGAGGCGCGGATCAAAACTCCTTTCGGCGAAATCGTTATTGAGGGGGAGAATCCGAAAGAAATCCTTAGCATGCTGGAAACTATGCCAGAAAACTTTGTCGAGAAGCTTTCCGACTTCGTTTCGAACAAGCTGACGCCTTCAGGAGCACAGTTGAAGGGCATAGTCGAGCTTACGACTGAAGGCCCAGTTATAGTGACACGGGAGAAACTTACCCATTACGAGGCAGTAGGTTTAATTCTCTACGCTTCGCAGGACAAAACTAACACAGCTGCACAAATAACCAAGCTTTTGGAGTCCAGCGGAATAAAAAGCATGGTTCCCGCGCGGTTGAATGAAATGACAAAGCGAGGTCAAGTTTTCAAGCCTGACCCGAACAAAACAGAATTTAAGCTGACGATTCAAGGCGAAAAATGGATTGAAGACGATGTTATATCGAAGCTCAGAGGCAAAATGGGTTGACGGAAAAATCGGAAAAAGTCACAGTCCACATCAAATACAAAGATGTTGAAAAAACGTTTTCTGCAATCCCAGAAGAGACATGGCTTCTGCTAAACAAGTTTTTCAACGAGTTTCTTCCCTCATTTGAAATCGCAAATAAACTCCAGCTTAACGTTGACCTGCAGCAACTCGCCAAAGACTGTGAAGGACTAATCGCTTTCTCGCCAGAAGGCCCAAACCTGCTGGTGCCTAAAAGCAAGTTGACGGATAACGAGACTTTGTCACTGTGGCTTTTGGCAAGTTATTTGGGGCATAAACTGGGCATGGTGGAGAGCGACACCGTCTCAAAAGAGGAGTTGCAGACAAAACTTGGGAAAAGCGGCAAAATCACCAGCACGCGTTTAGGTGAACTCGTAAAAAGCGACGTTGTAACGAAGACGGCGGACGACAAATTCAGGATTACAACGTTCGGCGTTGTTCAGATGCAAAAGGATACACTTCCAAAAATAAGAGCGAAAACAAACGCCTGAAGCGCTGCACGCGGCTCTTTCTGGAAAAGCATATTACTGCCTAGTTGCACTCTTTATTTTTGAGGAGGATTATTGTGGACAAAATTATGGCATTGATTTATGCAGTTTTGGGTATCTTTGATTCGCTCCAGTTCGACATCATCGCGCTTGTTGTCCTCGTCATAATCGGCATAATAATCATATTGCTCATCCGATTGCTTCTTATTCTCATCCCAGCAGTGCTTCTTGCGCTTGTAGTCTGGTTTTTCACAGGCAGTCTGTTCTGGGCTGGAATAACATTCCTCGTAATTGCGGCGTTGTCAATACTGAAGAAACTCTGAAACAGTTTGAGACAAAGGCACTTTCCAAAGTCCTAGTCGGTCGGTTGCCAAATTTAGTTGCTCAGAGTAGGCTAAGGCTTTTGCTTTTTCCGCCAAACAATAAAGCCGACAATCCCTGCCACAGCAATAGCAATCACTACCACAATCAGTATCAAGTATTCAATACCCAAGAATGTACCTCCAGCCTCGTTTGTTGCCAGACTAATCATTACATGGTGCGTGCTGTGTGTGTAAGTGAAGGTGAGCAGCCACGAATCAGTGTTGGATGTCACCTCATAGTTAAGCTGGTTTCCATCTAAGTATACTTTGATGTTTTCAGCGTTTGAGACGAGGCTTTTTGCTATTGTAACTTTCACGTAGCCTGTGGTTTCTGACGTTCCGCTGACGGTAAAGCTCAACTCTAAACTTGTGCTGTTAAAAGCCAATGCTGAGACCGTACTGTTTGACTCGACGAAGAAAACTTGCTGATTCTGGTAAGGCAGAAAACTCAGCGTTGTGGTTGCGCTGGCTCCGAGATACTCTTCGTCTCCGTTCCATTCTACTTTCAGCGTGAACGTGCCAGACGCCGTGTTGACCCATTGAATGTTGTATTCTCCTGCAGAGTTTGTGGTGCCTGAGCCTATGGGAACCCAGGAAGTGCTATCGGTGACGACGTAGGATAGGGTTACCGATTTGTCTTGTAGAGGGTTTCCGTTTGAGTCGGAGAGTCTCCCATTTACACTAACTGCTGAGCCTACAGCGGTTGATGTTGCGTCTACTGAGATAGATATTTGGGTTGATGTAGGTGTGGGGGTTGGTGTTGGAGTCGGCGTTGGGCTTGGTGACGGAGTCAGTGTCGGTGTGGGCGTAGGTGTTAGAACAAACTCAAAAGTGGCAGTAATTGTGTGGTCTTCCGCAACGTTGACGAATGTATAGGGAGCAGTGGCTGGGGTTCCATCCATCAGGACGCTGGTTATTTGGTAGCCCGAGTTGGCTGTTACGGTGAAGGTTTGGTTGTCGCCGTAGGAAACGATGACGCTGCCACTAGGGCTTATGGAGCCGCCAGTTCCAGCAGAGGCATTAATAGTGAAAGTGGGAATCGTTGGTGCAGCAGGATTTGGCTCGGTCAGAAATGGAACATAAGTAACTGTGCCTAAGGTAAAGTCATCGTTGAAATCGTATATTGACTGATTGATTGCTTGGGTGTCGATTGTTCCCCACCAATTATAAGTTGCATTAGTATTCAATGGAGGGTTGTTTTCTAACATTATGTTGTAATTGATATTATCAAAAATATTATTATATAGAATTGTTGGGGAAAATTCGTCACCAAGCGAACCAAGAGAAATTCCATTTGCATTTTTTGTGATAGTGTTGTTTTGGACTATCGGATTACCTGCTTCTGGAAACCACGCACCTAAATACATTCCATACATGTTATTGATTATCAAATTTCCTTGTATTATCGAGCTACTATTATGGTCTAACAGGGTAGCAATTCCTATTGAACATCCTGAAATAATGTTATTAGAAATTGTGGAATTTTTACTCTGCAATCCTAAGGAAATTCCTTGATTTAGAATAGTGTTGCTCGAAATATGCGGTCTTCCTCCATTAACACTAATAGCGCCTGTGACAGTGTTGTTTGAAATGTTTATTTCGCCGCCGTCAACATTTATAGCCGAGCTTAATACTGCATTCTGAATTATGCAACCTGCACCTGTGGATTCGTTCCAGTCCGCACTAGTTTGAGTAAAGGTAATTTGACCACCATTAAACGTAATAAGGTTGGTTTTGCTTCCCAATGCTTGTAACGTGCCGTTAATCATTATGTAATAGCTGCCAAGATTCACAGTAGTTCCAGCTTGAATTGTCAAAGTTGCCCCATTGTTTACAAGAACATTTCCAGTTAACGTGTAAGGACTGCTTGCTGCCTTCCATGTTGTGTTTACACTAATTATGCCATCGACATATGTTGGACCTGGTGCGGGTGGTGCTACAGTATTTAGTGCGCTCAGAAAAGGAACGAATTCTACTGTGCCCAGATTAAAATCGTTTTTGAAGTCGTATATTGTTTGGTTGATTGCTTCAATGTCGGTCGTTCCCCACCAATTATAAGTGGCATTAATATTTGATCCTGAGCCAGAATACAAATAGACACTGTATTCGTTATTGTCATAAATGTTATTAAATTCAATCGTTGGCGAGGGGGAATCTAATACATTAATTCCTACGGAGTTTTTCACAATGGTGTTATTTCGAATTATTGGTGCTGTTCCGCTATAATCGACGCGGATTCCGCCATTTCCATTTATTTTGTTACCATTGTTGTTTATTATTAAATTGTGTTCAATAATTGGACTTCCGCTATATACTTCAATCCCTACATCGCAACCTGATACAATGTTGTCTGAAATTTGAGCATCTCCAGAGCTAGGGAGGAAACTGGAGCTACTGATTGTAATTCCCGAGAAAATACTACTGATGGTGTTGTTGGAAATAGTTGGTGCCCCCCTTTCAATCCAGATTGCGCGTTGTCCACCAGTATTAATTATGGTATTGTTGTTTATTTTCGGGGAAGTATCAACGATAGAAATTGTATGGCTGTCCTGTGTTGAGCTAATAATAGCGTTTTCTATTATAGAACCAGTATTGTTTTGTTCGTTCCAACTGGTACTGATGCTTGTAAACTGGATTACTGGAATGGACCCGTATAGAAATCCTAACGATGTGCCATTGCATTGTAACGATATTTTGTTTGTGCTGGTTCCTCGGGCGTATAATGTACCATTCACTATTAGGTAAGTGTCATTTATGTACACGGTGACTCCAGGCTCAATTGTTAAGGTTACTCCTTCAGCTACGCCCACTGGTCCTGTAAGTATATATGGGCTGTTTGCCTTCGTCCACGTAGTATCTGAGCTTATCACACCCGTGACTTCTGTAGAAGCGTGTACAGTACTGAAATGTACAGTGCCAGCTAAAGTCAATCCGCTAATTATGATGACTGTTAAGAATGCAATTAGGAGTGACTTCCGCATAGCATTCCCCACTTTAACTAACTGGCTTGCTCTGCTTTATCAATTGCGGTTTTGCGCCACCAATGGGATTTGATTCACGTTCTGTTTCAACCCACGTTTCCGCCTTTAAATAAGGGGGCTATAGACTTGCCGAAGCAACAGAGGCACACTGGAACGCTTAAATAATTTCTGCCCGTGTACTTTCACAGAGGACAACAAATGAACACCGCAACGGCAAACATCCGCTTTTTTAACACGCTAACTCGCCGAAAAGAAAACTTCACCCCCATAGAACCAGGCAAAGTGCGAATGTACACGTGCGGACCCACCGTTTATGACTATGCGCACATCGGCAA
>Ga0315555_1000799_pt1 | contig 22684 bp, 17 predicted proteins | sample SalMarSW160380MG_FD_202113 | JGI IMG/M metagenome (GOLD analysis project Ga0315555, IMG submission 202113) | Salt marsh sediment microbial communities from the Plum Island Ecosystem LTER, Massachusetts, United States - Salt Marsh Sediment SW1603-80 ... | reverse complement strand
CATTCCCGACACCGCCGCCAACTCCAACCACTTTCAATTTTGCGCTTTGATTGGCTAAGTCGTCAAATTCGAAAAACATATTACCTCCCACAGTTATTATTTTTGTTAATTTTTATTCTAAATGTCATGATAGTTATGTTGCCAAGTCTACATATAGTTTTCGGTTAACTTTCTGATCTTCTCCCAAGTTCGCGACAGCCACCCCGGAGTTGCTGTTTTCATCAACCGGGAGGTTTTACTATCTTGGATGGCATACTTGAGTACACCAATTGCTGCGGAGAAGGCAGGTTTATTTAAAACATCCTCGTATCCTTTGAAGTCTGCCGGACTACCAACCCGGGCGGGAATCTTAAAGATTGATTCTGCCAGTTCTTCACTGCCTTTGATCATTGCACCACCGCCAGTCAGTACGACTGCCGGAATATTGATCAATGGAATATCGGCTTTGCGTGCTTCCATATAGGCTTCGCGGAAGATTTCTTCCATCCGTGGCTCGATATATTCAGCCAGTTTGACGATCGGTACCTCGCGTGGTGGTCGTCCGTTTTTACTTTCGATTTTGAAAAAAGCTTCCTTGTCTGCCGATTGAGTAAATGCAATTCCATGCGCCTTTTTGATCTTTTCGGCAGTTTCGAGGGGTATCCGCAGCAGGTAGGCAACATCGTTGGTGATCAGTTGAGTACCAAAATTCACAACTCCAGTATGATGGATACCGCCTTCGTGAAAGACGATAATGTCCGCAGTACCGCTGCCGATGTCAATTAACACCACTCCCATCTCTTTCTCACTCTCGGTTAAAACCGCATGGGAAGATGCCAGCGAATGCAAAACGAAGCCGTCAATGGATAATTCGGCATTTTTGAAACAGCGCGATAGATTTGAAGCGGCAGTGGTGCTGTAAGTAGTGAGGTGCACTTTAATTTCAAGCCGTCTGCCCAGCAGGTTGAGTGGATTCCGAATCCCGCTCTGTTCATCTACAATGAACTGCTGGGGCATAACATGCAAAATCTGGCGATCTACCGGCAGCGGAACAGTTTTGGTATGTTCGATAACCCGCTCGATATCTTCCTTTTCGATCTCCCGCGCTTCGCCTAGACCGGTGCGGGCGTCCCGGGAGATGGCGATTGTTCCTTGGGCGTTCATACTGCGAATGTGATCACCACTGATGCTGGCGTAACAGCTGGTGACAGTCACATCGGCCATCTTTTCGGCAGCGCTAATTGCCTGATTGATTGTCTCAGAAGCCTCTTCAATACTGACAATAATCCCTTTTTTTATTCCTCTGGATTCGCAAATGCCATAGCCCTTGATTACCGGCACTTCAAGTTCCGGATCAATCTCAGCAATCAAGGCACAGGATTTACTCGTTCCCAGATCAACAGCAGTGATTATTTTACCTCTGTTCTTCATTATTTTTTCCTATGAGCGTCGTTCCTTAACCACAATTTGCTTTTCCCATCTTAAATCCAGGTATTGATAGTCGCTCAATTCGCGTTTACCCTTCAACCGATTTTGGAAGTTGGCCAGGATATCGAACTGGCCTGACAAATTGCGATTACCGAGAAAAATCGGTGTACCGTTTTTTATAGTGTAAAGAATGTAATTTTCACCATTCCAGGAATGGATTTCGGATATTGCAGAAAAAAGATCCGGAGAATTCAGTAGAGTGGAATGGATTGTTTTGACAATTGTCAAGATTTCTGGATTGGTAATTTTTAAGCCCGGTTGATAGAGAAGAGAATCGTTATCGAATCCGGAGATAACCGGTAAATTTGTAGCTACAGTTGTCTGAGTCGGCGGGAGTAGAATACCCTCTGCATCGATGAGGAATAATTCTTTATGGCTGAGGTAGCAAATGGGGATGCGTTCATTGATCCGGATTTCCAATTTATTCGGAAAATCGCGGCTGACGGCAGCAGCCCTGACATACGGATTTTGTTCCAATCTTGCCTGGATTGCCGATAAGTCAAGGTTATTGATTGAGGTATCGGTTTGGATCGCTGCAATCTTAATTATTGTCTCATCCGCGAGGATAGAATTGCCGGTTATTTCAATATCTGCCAGGTTAAACAGTTCAATATAATTGCACCACGTAGCCGAACTATAAATCAGCAGCATCAGGATTGCCAATCCACCTGCCAGTTCTGTCATGTGCAGGATCCGCTTTAATAAAATTTTTGGCTTATGTTCCACTGATTTTTTCATAATATGATTTGCGGAAAAGATCTATTTGGTAGAGCAGATACTTCAGGGTCCCCCGAATTGACCATATCTTGATCTGTTTCAGGCAATCTGCCATCCGAAACAGCTGAGCCAGCGAAGCTGATGGTTGCCCCCCGCGAGCAGGAGAACCCTGAAGTCTGTTTTTTGTTTATGTACACTAGTTTATATTTTTTCATTGATCAGATTTTTTAATGTTTGATGGAGTTTAAAAACATCACCGGCGCCCAGAGTGATGATCAAATCGCCCTTTTGATAAAGAGATTTGATCAATTCTGGTATGGTAGATTTTTCTTCGATTAAATGGATATTCGGATGCCCGGCGGCTTGCAGAACATCGTAAATCAGTTTCGTTGAGACACCTTCGATTGGTTTCTCCCGGGCGGGGTAGATATTCATCAGCACGACGACATCCGCCAATTGAAGTGCTTGAGCAAATTCCCGATAGAATGCCTGGGTACGACTATAAAGATGTGGCTGAAAAATGGCAATTATTCGCCGCCGCCAGCCGGATTTCGCCGCTTTCAGAGTAGCTTCGATTTCCCGGTAATGATGAGCGTAATCATCAATGAGCATCAATTCCGCAGATTGATGAATGATATCGAATCGCCGTTTAACTCCGTCAAAGGTTTTCAAGGCAGAGGCGCAAGTCTGGAAATCTATCCCATACTCCAAGCCGATGGCAATTGCTGCGAGTGCATTTTTAACATTGTGAGCTCCGGGTAAAGGCAAGTAAATCAAACCCAGTTGTTTTCCTGTAAGAGTAACGTCGAATTCGCTGGTTAATTTGTTCAACCGGATATTGGTAGCCTGAATATCACAGTTATGATCGATGCTGTACTTCACAAAATCAACAGACACTTGAGGTAAGATGGACTGAATGTTCTGATCATCATCGGATAAAATTAACTTCCCATAAAATGGCAATCGGTTGACAAATTTGACGAAACTGTCTCGAACACTCTCCAGATTCCCGTAGGTATCCAGATGCTCGGAATCGATGCTTGTCAGAACGATATGCGTTGGGTATAATTGATGGAAAGAGTAGTCGAATTCATCTGCTTCGACAATTATGGTATCACCATTACCGTTGTGGATTGTGGAGTTTAACTCTTTAAGAACGCCGCCGGCAATGATTATCGGATCACGACCGGCTGATAGGAATAAGTGACCAATTAATGAAGTCGTTGTGGTTTTGCCATGAGTGCCGGCAATCGCGATGCTGTTCGGGCGGGCACGTAAAATTTCTCCCAGGATTTTTGCCCGTTTAATCACGGGGATTCCCCTTTTGCGGGCTGCTTGCAGTTCAGGATTATTGAATTCGACGGCGGCAGTATAAATTACTGCATCGCAGCTTGTCACATTCTCGGCGCGATGGCCGATATGCACTTTAATGCCTCGTTTTTCCAGTCGGGTGATATTATCAGAGTAATTAATGTCGGATCCGGAAATTGTATATCCCCAGTCGCTGAGTAGTTCGGCAATTCCGCTCATGCCGATGCCACCGATTCCAATCAGGTGGAAATGTTTAATCTTCCCCAACATTATCTTCAACATACTTTAAAATATCATCTACAATTAAAGTGGCAGATTCAGGACGGGCTAAACTTTTAGCACGATTGGCCATTTCGGTCAGCTTCGCTTGATCTGCGAGTAAAGTATTCACATATCCTTCGAGTAATTCCAAATCGAGGTCTCTTTGCAGAACCACCAGGGCAGCCCCCTCTTTTTCCATGATCCGGGCATTGATTTCCTGATGATTCCCCGCAGCTGTCGGCAGCGGTACCAGGATTGAAGGCTTGCCATAGAGGCACAATTCAGCCAGCGATAGGGCTCCGGAGCGACTGATAATAATATCGGCTGCCGAATAAGCAATGCCCATTTCATGAATAAACGGGGTTACCTTAACGTAAGGATTATCCATAAACCGGTTTTTTATTTCCTCGTAATCTTTTTGACCGGTCTGCCACAGAAATTGACATTGCGGTTTTTCAGTATAGTTTTCAAGATTGGTAATCCAGTAACGATTTAGTGCCTGTGAGCCTTGACTGCCTCCAAAAATGAAAATCGTTTTCAAATTGGAGTGCAATTCAAAAAAGCGAATAGCCTGCTCCCGGCTGACCCATTCCAGCGACCGTCTGAGAGGCGTTCCAAACCAGTTTGAGTTTGGAATATACTGGCTGGTGTCTTCGAATGAGGTATAAATGCGTTTGGCATGTTTAGCCAGCATGCGCGTTGTAACCCCAGGGAATACATTTTGTTCATGCAGAAAAATCGGAATTTTACGCATGGCAGCAATACGGAGTGGGGGACCTGCGGTATAACCTCCGGTTCCAATTGCAATATCTGGTTTGAACTGTCTGATAATCAACCAGGACTGAATCAGACTTACCAAAAGCCTGACCGGGAACATCAGATTTACCAGAATATCCTTTGTCCTAAATCCACGCTGGAACCCGCGCACCCAGATTTTTCTAAATGGCCAGGTCTGATTTTGCAGGACGGTTGATTCCAAACCGCGACTGGTTCCAACAAATAGAAATTCAATATTGCCAACTTGATTACTCCGGGAGTGTAGCTCTTCCATTAGTGCTATTGCAGGGAAGAGGTGGCCGCCAGTACCACCACCGGTAACCAGCACTCGCAAGGTTTTCATGGTTTCTTCTTTAGACATGAACAGTCACTAATCTTATGGGTTTTTGGGTGTTGATCATATGCCTGGAAATATTCAGGATAATTCCAAGACAGGCGAAATTGTAGAGCATAGTCGAACCACCGTAGCTAATAAAAGGCAGAGGAAGACCGGTTACCGGCAGAATGCCACAAACAACCCCGACATTGACCAGCTGATAAACAAACATACTGAGCGAAAGACCAAGTCCGAGCAGATTGCCAAATACATTAGGGGCTCGGAAAGCAATGCGCAGCCCTCTGATAAATAGCAAAAGGAAGAGAATCAGTAGCAGCGTTGTACCAATAAAACCAAATTCTTCGCCGGTAACCGAGAACACGAAATCGGTATGTGGTTCGGGGAGAAACAGATTCTTTTCAATGCTGCCGCCCAGACCACGCCCCCATAAACCGCCGTTACCGAGTGTGATTAGCGATTGGTGAATCTGGTAACCGGTACCCTGAGTATCCTCGACGTTACCGATTGCAGTTAAAATTCGTTTTAGTTTATAAGGCGACAATAAAACGCTAATCACAGCGATAATTCCGAGTAGACCGGAAAATGGAGCAAGATGTAAAATTTTTGCCCCACCAATGAACATTAGAGTTACTGACAGAACAATGATTACTGCTGCAGTGCTGAAATCCGGTTCGGCAATTATCAATAAAACAACTAGCAGTAACATTGATGCTGGCGGAATAAAACCTCTGTTGAAATCGCCGATATTGTCTGCATGACGGTCGTAAAATGAAGCCAGGTAGAGAATAAATGCAAATTTTGCCAATTCCGAAGGTTGAAATCGCAACGGACCTGTATGGAGCCAGCGGGCGGTTGGTGAAGTGTCATGGATAAGGTGAACAATCAGGGTAGTAGCCAATAACAAGATCGCTGCAATAGTAACCCAGATGGCGGCAGATTTAAGATGATTATAATTTAATTTCAGGAAAAATAGACCGACAATCAATCCGGCGATTATCCTGATAAAATGACCCCGCATATAATGACCTGGATCATTGAATCGGGCAGCAGCCAGAGAAGAGCTGGCGCTGTATTGAATAACAAATCCAATCCCAATCAAGATGACAATCAGGTAGAAGTAAAACTGATCAATGGATTGGGAATATTTAACCTTCATCTACCTTATTCCTGTGTAAAGAATGAACAATTTCTTTGAACACCTTACCGCGATGTTCGAAGTTCTCGAACATATCGAAACTGGCACAGGCGGGCGATAATAAAACCACATCACCCGGTTGGGCTAAGCGATGAGCTTTTGATACTGCATCCGGCATTGATTTGGTAAAAATATTGGGTATATCGTTTTTAATCGCCTGCTGAATTTTGGTTGCTGCTTCACCTATTAGAATTGCTTTTTTGGTATTTTTCCGTAGAAAGGGTAATAACTGGCTAAAGTCCGCATCTTTATCGCGACCGCCGAGAATAATAATTACCGGCTGACTGAAACTCTTGAGTGCATACTTCACCGAATCAACATTGGTAGCCTTGGAGTCGTTATAGTAAGCAACATCATCAATGGTTGCCACAAATTCGAGACGATGTTCGATGCCAGCGAATTGACGCAGGACCTGACGCACATGGTCAGTTGAAATATCAAAATCGGAAATCGCATTTAAGGACGCCAGGATATTTAACAAATTATGTTCTCCAAGTAAGGCAATTTCCGATCTGTGTATCAGTATTTTCCCATTATAGGTGTAGATGTTTTGATCATCAGCAGTGAAAAGCATTTCGGGATTGGGTGTTAAACCAAAGGGCATCTTCCGTGGACGAGGTGGCAGATTCTGCTTTAGCAGGGCATCATCAGCGAAATATACGTAGCTATCAGCCTCTTGTTGGTTGCGGGTGATATTGAGTTTGGCTTTTAAATATTGATGAATGTCATGTTCATAGCGATCCATATGATCGTCTGTGACATTTAGTACCACGGCGACATCGGGACGAAAATGAATAATCCGTTCTAATTGAAAACTGCTAACTTCAAGTACGAATATTCTTGGTTTATGACGGACCTGGTATGCATTCGGAATAAGTGAACTAAAAGAAACTCCGATATTACCGCCGCAGAAAACTGCGTATTGGGTATCTTTGAATAATTCATAGATAAGCGTGGTAGTGCTGGTTTTGCCATTCGAACCGGTTACGGCGATCACTTTTGCTTCGGGCATTGACCAATATGCTATCTCGATCTCACTGACAATCGGAATACCTTTCGTTTCGATTTCGCGTACAATTGGAGCGGTGTTGGGAATTCCGGGACTTAGCACGACAAGATCGGATTGGGTGACTTTTTCACTATGTCGCCCAAGTTCGATTGTAACCTCGTACTTACACAGCTCTTGCGTGACTGTCTCGGGGATTTCGATTTTTGCCAGATCTGATAATAATACCTGAGCTCCCTGCTGAGCGAGCAATTGAGCCGCAGTGAGTCCGCTGCGCCTGGCACCGAGAACAGTCACCTTGTGGTTTTTAACATTTATTGGTAATGTTTTTAAATCGATCATAGAATTTTAAAACTACTTAGACTTAAAATTGCCAGCAGGATACCGATTATCCAGAACCTGATGACGACCTTGCTTTCGTCCCAGCCCTTCATTTCGAAATGATGATGAAGCGGTGCCATCAGGAAAACTCGTTTGCCAGTGCCGGTTTTTATTCGAGTATATCGGAAGTAACAGACCTGAATGACAACTGACAGAGTCTCGGCAAAAAAGATTCCACCCAGTACCAGGAATAAAATTTCTTTTTTTAACAGAATTGCGATTGTCCCGAGAGCACTACCCATACCCAACGAACCAGTGTCACCCATAAACACCTGAGCAGGCTTGCTATTATACCATAGAAAACCTAAAATACCGCCGGCGAATGCCATACAGTACACCGTTAATTCACCACTCCCTTGGATATAAATTGTATTCAGGTAATGGCTAAAATCAACCCGTCCAGTAACATAGGCAATTACCGCGAATGCGAGAGCCGCGATGCCCATCAATCCTGCAGCTAAACCATCCAGCCCATCGGTGAGATTAACTGAATTTGAGGCAAAGGTGACAAATAGAATAACAAATGGGATATATAAAAATCCGAGGTTTAACTCGAGATTTTTAAAAAAAGGAATGGAAATAAGACCGCGCAGCGAAGTTAATTCCGGAGTAAAAAAGAGATAGCAGCCGATAATTATCCCCAGACTAATTTGTCCGATTAACTTATAGCGGGCAATCAGTCCTTTTTTTATTTTTTTGACGACTTTGAGGTAATCGTCAACAAAACCAATTATCCCCATCCAAATTGTAGCAATCAGGATTAATATCGTATAGATATTTTTCAAATTTGCCCAGAGCAGTACCGGAATAATAACCGAGAACAGGATGATGATTCCTCCCATTGTAGGAGTACCCTTTTTGGCCAAATGTGAGGTCGGACCGTTTTCGCGGATGATTTCGCCGACCTGATGTTTTTTGAGTAAACGGAGGATAATCGGACCGATAATGAAGCTAATCACGAGTGCGGTAATGGCCGCCATCGCCGCCCGAAAAGTGATATATTGGAACAAATTAAATCCACTGATATACTTTTTTAGCGGAAATAGTAGATGATAAAACATTAACTAATAATTCCTTCGATTATATCTTCAAGATGATTAGCCCGGGAACCTTTGAATAGAATTGTATCTGTCTCCAAAGTGTCCTTTTTTAATACTGCTAATAACTCCTTTTTATCCCAGAAGGAACGAACCTGCTGGCTACCACCTTTGAGCGCCTCTTCAGCAGCCAGCTCAGACAAAGGTCCGTAGGTATAGAAACAATCAATTGCTGCTGTAGTTACTTTTTTCCCGATCTTGCTGTGACTGGCTTCGGAAATTGTGCCCAATTCCAGCATATCGCCGAAGATGAAGATGCGCCGCCCGGGGACGTTCATTTGCGAAAAGGTCTCGATTGCCGCTGCTGTACTGGTGGGATTTGCGTTATAGGCGTCATTGATTATCCGGCAATTCCGGTATTGTTTTATCACAAATCGTTGATTGACTGCCTCGAAGTTTTCCAGGGCAGATTTAATGTCAGACCAGGTAACGTCGTAGGTACGAGCGACAGCAACTGCCGCCAAGGCATTTTGAACCATCGGCTTTCCTGGAACTTTAAGGTGAATTATGATATCTTCATTTACTTGAAGAGTCCCACAGGCATTTTGGTCATAAGTGATTATTTTACCGCGGTAATCGACATTCTGCCGGTCTAATCCGTATGTCACGATTTTAGTAGCTGGCTTGAGCGTGGCAAGCATTTCGTCGTTCTTATTAATAAAACTGATACCGTTGACCGGGAGTGAATCAAACAGCTCCTTTTTGGCTTTTAGCACCCCGGCTAAGTCCTTAAAATACTCTATATGACCATACCCAATATTGGTAATTAATCCGGCAGTAGGTTGACATATCTGACACAGGAAATTAATCTCGCCAAAGTGATTGCTACCCAATTCCAGCAGACTGATAGTGTGTTCAGCCGTCAGACTCAAAAGAGTTAGAGGAAGACCAAGCTGATTATTGAAGTTTCCGCTTGTGCAATGCAGTGAATAGCGTTTTTGTAGAATTGCCTGACACATTGCCCGGGTCGTCGTTTTGCCGTTTGTACCGGTAATGGCAAGAACCGGGATTTTAAACTCACGTCGCCAGCAGAGAGCCAATTGCTGCAGGGCTGTTTCGGGAGAATCCACAATCCAGAGGGGTAAGCTGGAATCGGTATTTTGATCAGCCCACTCCTGCGAGACAACACATAAAGCAGCACCCTGCGCAATTGCTGAGTTTAGGTAATGGTGACCATCAACTTTTTCACCTTTAAGAGCGAAGAACATTGAACCAATCGTCACTTTGCGGCTGTCAATTGTTACACTACTAATCGCTGAGTTGAAATTTCTCAGTGTACCTAAACCGATCTGGTTAATAAAACCGGCGGTAATCATCTCTTTTTCCCGAAATAATTTTCGGCTATATCTACGTCATAAAATGGATACCTAACCCCTTTAATTTCCTGGTAATTTTCATGACCTTTACCAAGTATTGCGATCACGTCCTTTAGAGTACCTTGTTTTAATCCAAATTCGATTGCAGTTTTGCGGTCGGTGATCTTGTAATAACCATAATTTTCAGGAAAACCTTCCACGATTTCCTGGATGATTGCTTCAGGCTCTTCAAAACGGGGATTATCGGTTGTGACAATGACCATATCAGACAAAGATGCTGCAGCACTTGCCATTAGAGGTCTTTTGGTTCGGTCTCGATTGCCACCACAGCCAAAAATTGTGATCAGTTTCCCGTCGCTGGGAACGATGTCGCGCAGGGTATTCAGTACATTAATTATCGCATCAGGAGTATGAGCATAATCAACGAATGTCCGTGGGAATCCATTCTGACGGATTTCCTGAAGGCGTCCGGGAATCCAGGCGACATTGGCAATTGCTTTGGTAATAATTGCAGGTTGAATTCCCAGTTGCAGCGCTCCAGCGGTCGCAGCTAAAATATTACTTAAGTTATGTTTTCCCGAGAGTGAACTTTTAATTGGGATGATTTGGGAACCAGCTACAATATTGCCGGATGTTCCATTAATGTATTTGACATCTGGCTGCCAGCTGAAATCGGCTGGTATGCCGATTGAATAGGTTAGTAATCTTGCCTCACCACTGTTTTTAAACTGTTTGCTGTAGGAATCATCTAGGTTGACCAGACGGAAACCAGTTGGGATTATCAGAGGGAAGAATCGTAACTTAGCCGCAACGTAATTTTCCATCGTAAGGTGGAAATCCAGATGATCCTGGGAAATATTGGTAAAAATACCACCCTTAAATGAAATTCCATCAATCCGATCGAGAGCTAGGGCATGAGAGGAGACTTCCATTACTACTGTAGCTATAGTTTCATTCACCATCTGAGAAAAAATTTGTTGTAATTGCAATGAATCGGGAGTGGTGAGGGTCAGAGGATAAAATGAATCCTCGATATAATATCCCAGAGTTCCGATGGAACCGCTGGCGATTTCGGCTTGTTTTAAAATTGATTTCAGGAGATAGACCGTAGTCGTTTTACCGTTGGTACCGGTAACCCCAATAACGGTTAATTTATCGGTGGGATTGTCGTAGTAGTTGGCGGCGATTCGGGCTAATGCCTTACGGCTGTTAGTAACCAGAATTTGGGGGATACGGCACTGGTTTTGTCGTTCCTCACAGACAATTACTGCAGCGCCGTTTTCAATCGCTTGAGGGATAAATTGATGCCCGTCAGCCTGTTGCCCCCGAATGGCGATAAACATATCGCCGGGTTTTATCTGCTGCGAGTTGTTAGAAATGTTATTTATTTTGGATGGTAAATCTCCGCAAGATTGATAAGTAATTCCCCGCAAAATATTTCCGATTGATTTAGTCAAGGATTGTACTCCGTGGTTGGAGATTCAAAACACAGCGAGTATCGGCTGTAATTACTGAATTTTTCTCAGGAAATTGAGAAATTACTATGCCAGTTCCATTAACTGTCACTTCAACACCCAAATTTTGGAGAATTGCAACTGCCTGTCGCAGTGTTCGACCTCGCAGGTCAGGCATCAATCTTGAATATTGATAAGTCGTAAGACTAATTCGATTTCGGTTAGATGAAATAATTGCTTTTCTGATGTCCTGATCTGAGTTTGAATTACTGGCGTATTTCAATGGTGGTGTTGGGATTTGATCATTGGGGAAAAACAGCTCATCTGACAGGTTCACAATCCGGGTAAATATGTTTCTTACGACGGGCGCTGCGACACTGCCGCCGGTGTGATTATAGCCTTTGGGATTATCCAAGACAATCACGCAAAGTAATTTTGGGTCATTAACCGGGAAAAAACCGACAAAGGTTGCGTTGTATTCACTCTTGCTGTAACCTTCGGGGGTTACTTTTTGAGCGGTCCCGGTCTTACCGGCAATTGTCATCCCGTTAATATCGGCTTTGATGCCGGTTCCACTTTGAACAGTCAACCGCAGAAGATCTTTCATTAATGCCATTATTTGGGGTGAGGCGACCCGTCGGATATATTGCGGATTGGCTTCGAAAAGACAAATTCCTTCCTTGGTCTCAATTCTTTTTACTATTTGAGGTTTCAATAAATAACCGCCGTTGGCAATTGCGGCATAGGCATAGGTCAGTTGTAGGGCAGTGCAACAGACTCCCTGACCAATGGCAACCTGAGCAAGAGTTAATTCGGTCCACTTTTTGAGAGGGTGAATAACACCCGCTACCTCACCCGGAAATTGGATGTCAGTCTTAGCCCCAAAGCCGTATCGCCGGGCGTAATCAAAGACTTGGTCGGCACCGATTTTTTGGGCTATTTTGATTGTACCGATATTGCTGCTTTTTTCAATGACTTCGGCAAAGGTGAGATATTCGTATTTTTTATAATCATGGATGATCCGTTTACCAACTTCAATTTCCCCTTTATTACAATAAATAATATCTTCGGGATGCACTTTATTATTATCGAGAGCTGCAGTAGCGGTGACAATTTTAAACGTGGAACCTGGCTCGAAAATATCAGTTACCACACTATTTTTTTGTGCTGATACCGGGTAGTTATCGGGAGAGTTGGGATTAAAAGCCGGGAGCGAAGCCATGGCTAAAATTTCACCATTAAGTGGATTGATGATTATGCCCATTGCCTTGTCAGTATGATGTCTTTCAAAGGCGTTGCGGAGTTCTTCAAATAAAATTATTTGATATTCATTGTCTATCGTCAGTACGACATCATTACCATTAATCGTTTCCTGAAATGGCAGGTCGGGACGATTATTGAGGCGACCCCAACCGTCTTTTAAAGCAATTTGCCAACCAGGTGTGCCGCAGACGTAAGGTTCCAGTTCCAGCTCCAAACCAACAATTCCCCGGTTATCAACGTTAGTTACTCCAATCAGTGGTCCGGCAGTTTCGCCAAACGGATAATTGCGCCGGATTTTTCGTTCAATCGCAAAACCCGGAAAATATTGATATTTATCTAGAAAATTTTCCATTTCTTGGTGGGGAATGTTCCGCTCTAAGTAAAGGAAAGACTTATCGGATTTCAACAGGTTTAAATATTGAGTGTAATTAGGTTTTAGGAGTTTACTCAAGGCTTGGGCATATCGCTCTTTATCCTTTATTAAATAGGGATGAACACCAAGGTCATAGGTGACAAGGTCAACGGTCAAAGCCTTTAGATTGCGATCATAGATAGTTCCCCGAATTGGCGGTATAATTTTCTGGAAGTCAGCCTGATCTTTGCATAATTGCTGATATTTGGAGGTATGAATCACCTGAATTGTGAAGAGTTTCGCTAACACTATTAGCCAAAAAATGAAAAAGGCTGACAATAGCAATATGGTTCTTTTTTTGATTTTGACAATCGGGTCAGCCATGATCTCAATCCTTACTCGTAGTAATAATGACTGCCAGTGATTCAGGTGTTGGGGTCCACATGTCCATTTCTGAAGAAGCAATTTGTTTAATTCGATCGGCCCGAGCTAATCGGTCTATTTCAATCGCAACCAGCCGATTTTGGGTTAAAAGGTTCGCCTCTTCCCGTTTTAATTTTTCTAAATCCTTAAATAGGAGGTTGGTGTAATTAAAAATCCAAATGTAGAACAGCATGAAGCAAACTAGGACCAGAAAGAGCGAAAACATAATCAGTTTTCTTTTTTTATTTTTACTAATTTTTCTTCTGGTCATAAGTACTCTATAATTTTTCGACTGCCCGCAGCTTGGCACTTCGCGCTCTTGGATTTAGTTCAATTTCGTCCTGTCTTGGTCTGATTGGTTTAGCGGTTAATATCCGGACTGAAGCCTGATGGTTACATTGGCAGATCGGGAAATCTGGGGGACAAATACAATCTGAAGCGAAAAGCTTAAATTTTTGCTTGACAATCCGATCTTCGAGACTATGATAGCTGATGATTACCAATCGCCCCCCAGTAACTAACATATCAATTGCATCGCAAATTGCTTTCTGGAGTACTTCTAACTCCCGGTTGACTGCAATTCGCAACGCCTGAAAAATGCGACTTAAAGTCTTGATGAGCTGAGAAGAAGGAACTATCTGACGAATGATTTCGGCTAGCTGAGTAGTAGTGTTTATTTTTTTAGTTTGGCGTGCGGCGATGATTGCTTTTGCTAGTGAACGGGCCCGCCTCTCTTCACCGAAATCTCGGAAGATAGTTTCTAAGGTAGCTTGCTCAGCAGAATTTACTATCGTAAATGCCAACTGAGGTTGGTCCGCTGAGAATCGCATATCCAGAGGACCCTCAAGTATATAGGAGAAACCGCGCTGGGGATTATCCAGAGCGAAGGAAGAAAGGCCAAGGTCGAGCAGAACCCCGTGGACTTTAGGGAATCCGGCACGAAAACAGACCGACTTGATAAATTCGAAGTTGCTATGAATAAACCGATGGGATTGGGAAATCTTTAAATTTTGCTGACAATATTCGAGGGCAGTGAGATCCGCGTCAATTCCGATGAGAATTGCATTTTTACTTAATCGTGTTGATAATTCTGTAAAATGACCACCACATCCAACTGTTGCATCAACATAAATGCCATCAGGTTGATTAACCAGGTATTCTAAGGTTTTTTGTAGGAGTACTGGCACATGAATTGTGGTCATTAAACCAGTCCATTGGATATGGATTAGAAAACGTCTGTTAAATCCTCAAAATAATCGTCATCCAGGGGAATTTGTGACTCGGAATGATTATTCAAAACTTCTGGATCCCATAATTCTAAATAGTTTAAAGCACCAATAATAATGACCTCTTTTTTAATTGCGGCAAATCCAAGCAGTTGCTGGGGGATGATTATCCGTCCCTGCTTGTCACATTTCAACCAGACTGAGTTCCGTAACCAGGTACGAATAAAGGCGCGGTTCTTTTTCTTGAATTGTGGCAAATTACGCAGTTTTTCAGTCAGGATTTCCCACTCCGGTGCGGGATAAGCCACCAGACAAGGATCAAGACCTTTGGTAATAACGAAGGTGTAATCGGTACTTTCTTCCGGTAGCCAGCGGCGAAATTTGGCGGGGATACTCAAACGATTTTTTTCGTCTAGAAGGTGTTTGGATTCGCCGGCAAAAGAGTTAATCATAATGAAATAAATTTTTGGGTTTTTATGGGAATTATCCCCACATCTACCCACTATAATAGAATAAAAATGTTGGATTGTCAAGCATTTTTTTTAAAAAATGCTTCGATTTTTAGCGGTATTTATTTAGGAGATGAAATCAGCGATGGATCAGTGTTGAGCGCACGATTCCGTCTTTGGTAATGATTAAGCGGGTGGGAATTCCTGCTGTGCCAAATGGACCAAGTTCTCTATTATTCAAATATAGTCGGACTTTTGAGGGGCGTCCGATCCGGATGTCGAACTTTTCGCGGGCTTTCCATTCCCGGCTGATATTGGGAAGGTAATTAGCTTCCGAAGCGTCTACTTCGTCGGTAATCACCCGCACCCAACAGGTATCATAAGTTGTCATTGATAGTGTTAATAAGGGTTGCGGAATTTCGGGAGTAATTATTGGAGCAGTTTGATCCACATTTTCCTCTTCGACGGTTTTTGCCGTATCGGTAGTTTGATCCGGAAGAGGTATTTGTTGAATTGCTGGTGCTACGGTGGGCTGATTCTGTTTTTCTTCCTCGATAAGTACCTGTTTTAAGATTGAAATCAGGAAGATTAGAATTACCAGAACAGTCGTAATTGCCGCAATGTTACGCTTTTTGGTAACCGGAGCAATGTAGTTTTTATTTGTTGCAAGAATATTATCTTCCGGCGTCGGAGTCGGAGAAATTGGCGTTTCTGGAGATTCTCCGGTATACTCTTCATATTGTTTAATTACTTTTTTGGGGTCAAGGTTGATTTCCTGGGCATAGGCTTTTAAAAATAAGCGTACATAGGTCTGGGGCAGTTTGGAAAAATTGCCGCTTTCGAAGGCTTTTAAGGTATTCTTATTGATTTTAGTTTTGTCGGCTATTTGATCGAGAGTTATCTCCTGCGATTCCCGGTGTTTTTTTAATTCCTCATAAAACATAATTGATGTCCTGTTCAACTATTTGATTACGAACTAAATATTGGAAATATTGAGATAAATTACAATATAAAGTTTATCGGATTGAAGATAATCTTTCAGTTACTGTATGGTAGAATTGGGCAGCTGGAAATCCGACTACATTATAAAAACAACCTTCAATTTTGTCGATAAAAATAGCGCTAAAGTCCTGAATTCCATAGGAACCGGCTTTGTCAAAAGGTTGATATTGATCAATATAATGTTGAATCAGTTCATCGGTTAATTTTCGAAAAGTGACATCTGTCCGGACAACTTCCGCGACGTACTTGTGGTTAAATGAGTTCAAGACACAATAGCCGGTAAAAACCTGGTGAGTAATTCCGCTCAGAAGTTTCAGCATTCGGATTGCCTCATCTCTGTCCGTTGGCTTGCCCAACCGCTGCCCGGCTTTTATGACTACTGTATCAGCGCCAATAATCCAAGCATTTTCAAACAATCGCGCAACATCTTCCGCTTTATAATAGGCATGGGATTGAACCAACTGATCTGGCGGTAGTTTATCATTGACAGGTTCCTTGTAATTGGACGGTTTGATAATAAAGTCAATATCGAGCATTTTTAGAATTTGAGCCCGCCGCGGTGATCTTGAAGCAAGCACGACTGGTTTTCCGTACCAATTTAGGAATTGACTATTCATCCGGTCTTTACCATTTTGCCAATAAACTGATTTTTTTCGTTTGTTTCTAATGATATTGCCTTGATTTTATAGAGGTAGATGCCTTTTGCAACCCTGTCGCCGAAGTCGTCATTGCCATCCCAGTGGATATAGTTAAAGCCAGGTAGCAAAACCTCATCATTCGAGATGGTCTTAATTTTCAATCCCCGAACAGTGTAAATAGTGCATTCGATTCGAGCACTGTGGGTTATGTAGAAAGTGATATCAGTGGTACCCTTGAAGGGATTAGGGAAATTGACAACCTGTCGAAGTTGAAAATCGGCGGATGACAGGAGATTAAATTTACTCGATTCAGTCGCTGGATTGTTGGCATTATCCCAGGCAGTAATACTGATTTTGTGTATTCCGGGAGTTAAGTCCGGTAATGCGTAGATAACTTTCCCTGATGTATCGCTGTCAGTATCATATGAAAAATATTCAGTTATTTTATATGAATTTGACTGCTCATCATCGATGACCATGACAATATCGTGGCCCATTTTCCCGGCAATATTGATTCCCAAAGGATCTTTGAGGCTAATAGCTAACTGAGATTGCGGAGAAATAAGATCACCTGACCGAAAATCTAGGTTATTCAGGCCGATCACAATTTGCGGTCCGGTAGTGTCCGAAACTGATTCGGAACCGGCATAATATAGGGGCTGATGATAGCCACCGACTTCACTGCCAGTGGATGAATCCCAGCCATGAATGGTAATTTTCCCTTTATTATTGGCATAATTGATATCCTTTGGAATAAAGAACCGACTGGTAAATTGTCCGCTGGATATGTTCACCTTTCCCTTATAAAGTAGTTCGCCGGGAAGTTGGTACGATAATGATTGCTGAAGATCATTAGAATCAATATAGTAACGGGTCACATATCGTTCGCTATCATAAAGCTTGAGGATTCCTTCTCCCGAAAAATGAGAATTAGTTTCGTTACTGACATAACCATCAACAGTGATATTGGAAAGAGTTTTTAAGGTGTCGCTGGTTAAAGGGTCAATTACGACATCTTCATATGGTAGAGCCAGATAGAGTGCCGGATCCGCAAATAATGTATATTTTTCATTATTCTCAGTATCTCCACCTCCGGTTGAGGATACAATTTGCATCACTGAACCGATCCTGATGTGCGAGTAACTGGTATCTGGAAACAAACACTGAATCCAGTCATTAATAAAATAGGCGTTCCATCGGCCGTAAGTTGCTCTTGTTGGAGCAAGAGCACCAATTCCGCCATCACCCGGTTCCAGAATCAGGGCTTCCGGCATACAAATAATGGTAATGTCGTCGAACTGGCCCCAACTACAGGTAGCGGCAATCCAGAAAGGCAATTTCATGCCGGTTTTGATATTTCCCATGTCGCGGGTCATTTCGAGGATGTATTCCTGAGTCCAGACAGTTGGACTGCCGTGACCGAAGTAGTTGATTAAAGTCGTTCCTTTTTGGATTTGAGCGAAAAGTGCTGCCGAAGCATCCGGTTTCTTGACACCATAAGTCGTAGCGTCCTGAATTTCAGGATATTCCAGCAGGTAGATTTTTTTAACATCAAAGGTGGGGGGAAGATATTTAAAGACGTAATTTTCAGTATCTTCGGTATGATATTTTTCATTGGTATTAGGTCTTTCAGGGTCATCGGCGACAAGAGTAATTCTACTGCGCCATTCACCATAAATCGGTTCCAGAACATAACTCCGGATTTTATCAATGACTGCCTGAGCTTCTTCGGCAGTTCGCGCTGGAATTCGCCCGATGGCTAAGTCCATTTTCTGATCAGATCCGTTGATATAGGTAAATCGGGAATCGGCGGTATAGGAATAGAAGCCATTGTCCGAACCACTGGCAGACTCGACTTGATATGTCAAGACAACATCACCTACATTGGATTCAATATGTCGGTAATCAAAGGTTCCGTCTCCAAGCAGTAACACATATTCGGGGGGAGTACTCCAGTTTTCTAAGGCATATTTAAGGAACAGGCGAATTGCATGGGGATCAACGATGTCAGCGTTAAATTCCCTTAAGATCTGATCCTGAAAAACTACGAGTGTGCTGAGACGATCTTTTTCACGAACTTCTTCACGATGCATTTTTGCCAGTGAATTGGCTTGATTCTGGAATTCTTCAGTAGTTATAATGATGTACTGTGCCGCATTATTTTCATTGCGCAGTGTATTCCAGCTGGGATTATCAACTGCTTCGATTTGCTCGGATGTCTTAAAATGAGGTGCAGCTGCTATCAGGAAGTGAGAGCGTTTGTTCTTATCATTTAGCCGACGGAATGTTAGTGAATTATCTGGACTGGTTGACGCTTTTTGGATTTTTACCTCATTCCATTGGGTAATATCCAGCAGGATGGATTCGGTCAAGTCTAGATCACTTAACTGGTATTCTACGACTCCAGAAACTGGTGGTCCCCAGAAGTCAATACTTTGACCGAGCAGTCGCAGGGGAGCCTTGAATTTTATCTCGATATAGTCGAGGTAAGCTATTGCCGAACTTACATTGGAGGTGTATCCGATCTTGATCAAGTTGGTAATATTTGGTTCAAGCGATACATTTGTCGAGTTTGGGGTCACCGTAAAATTTCTGCCAGACCAGCTGAGCAGTGAAGTTGGCGAACTACCAATAGACAATTTATAATTATGCATAACTTCATTGGTAGCACCGCGGGTTACAACTACTAAGTCGGCGGAGTATTTGGTTCCAGATGGATCATCCCGGCTAAGCGGTGGTAATTGAAAAATTTCTGAGACGGATGAACCTGAGCCATTGAATTTTTTGCCGTACCATTCTTTGCCCGAACGCAGGAAATTCACTAATTCGGCTTCATGACGAATTAAAGTTTCAGTTTTTCTAAGAACCGTATCAGGCGAAGCTGCTGAGCTTTCGCTAATCTCCATGTTTTTGGGTGAACCTGGATTATCAGCGATTAATAACCAATAATAATTGTCAAAGGAGTAAACATTACGGCGGAAGATCAGTTCGCCTGTACTGGTGGCATCAACGCCACTGGTTGCACGGCTGTAAAAAAGAATTGTATCCGGTGAATTGAAGAGTCCATCCTGTTCATTATCTATTAAGCGGGAGTTTTCGTTTAAGTTTTCCGGTACCTCCAAACCGGGAGTATTGTCAATTTCCCGACCGCCGGTTGAACTGGAATAGAGGAAAATACGGTTAACATCGATTTCACTTTCAGCCAATCCTAAGTCTTTTAATTGCTGAAAAGTGATTGTGTAAATTCCATCATTTCTAACGGTAATTTTATACCATTTACCCTGAGGAGGAAGTATTGATTTCCTGAAACGGTAGTCGGATTTTATGCGCCATTTGGAAGCGTATTTTGAGTTAATAAAGACATGATCAAATTGTTTATCCTGCTTTGGAATAAGATAAGATTTGTAATTGTCAACAGTTGATTTTTTTGCATAGCGGATCACCACAACCGCTGAGCGGAGAATCTGAACTCGGTTGTTACTTAGGCATTTGATCGGGAAGATTACCAGATCTCCCGCCGGATTAAACCGAAAATATCCAATATCCACAAAATCCGGGGATATCTTTTGATTAATCGTTTGGACATCTTCAGGTTGGAGGACGGCAGGCAGTTGAACCTCCTCATATCTTGCTCTTGTCAGCTGAATCGTCGGTCTGAGGGGTGCGGGAAGAGCCACAGTGAAACCCCAAAAAGGAATTGCGAAATTATCGGAAAGCGAGACTGAATTAGTGATACCCAGTGAAAAATAGCTTTGGGAACCGGGATAATTTTCCGCCTGTTCCCAGCTAAATTCTGAGTTATCCTCAAGCTGGATTTGTACTTCGGATTCGTCTTCATAAATAATCGAATATTCCACTGCCCGAAGCGGGAAGTTGATAATACACAGGACTATAAGATAGAAGGAAAATAGTAAACGATTCATTTTATTTTGAATTTAACTTTATAGCGATTGATTAGCAATGATTGTCAAAGTCGTTCTTAAATTTGTCAATATTTCAAATATTAAGATGTAATTAAGTTCCTGATATCTTGGGGCTTCACGTCTGATTTGGCTTGCATAAGGAGGTAATGAAAATTAAATTTATCTGCTTTTTTGAGGATAATATATTAAATGTTAGAGCAACTCCAGAATAATCTGGCAAAAATAATTCGCAATCTTAAAAGCGAAGGAAAAATCACTGAAGATAATATTCGTGATACTTTGCGTTTGGTACGCCGCTCACTCCTTGAGGCTGATGTTAATTATAAAGTAGTAAAGGAGTTTATTGACAGAGTTCAGGAAAAAGCAGTTGGTGTTGTTGTTACTAAAAGTCTGACTCCCGGGCAGCAGATGGTTAAAATATTTCGCGATGAATTAACTCAGCTGCTGGGTGCCAAACAGTATCATTTGCGGACCGCCGCAATTCCACCGACTATCATAATGCTGGTTGGACTGCATGGCTGTGGTAAGACTACTTTTGCGGCAAAACTGGCGTTGCAGCTTAAGAAGCAGGATCACAAACCCTTATTGGTTTCAGTGGATGTTTACCGACCGGCCGCTCAGCAACAGTTAGAAGTACTTGCTAAACAGATTGATATATCTATTTACCAGCCCCCGGTGAACGGGTTAAAATTTTCAAAAGAGTCAAAGGTAATTAGTTGGATTTCCAAAGCTGTTGACTATGCCCGGCAGCAGCATCTTGACACACTGATTCTTGATACTGCCGGACGTCTCCAAATCGACGCTGAGATGATGGGTGAGTTGGTAGCTTTAAAGAAAGTCCTCAAACCGCAAAATATCCTCTTTGTTGCGGATGGAATGACCGGTCAGGATGCGGTGAATGTTGTAAAAACTTTCAATGAGCGACTGGAAATTGACGGAATCATATTGACGAAAATGGATAGTGATGCTCGTGGCGGAGCGGCTTTGTCTATCGTAAGTGTGACGGGAAAGCCGATTTTTTACCTCAGCATTGGTGAGAAACTCGAAAACCTTGAAGTTTTTCATCCGGATCGGATTGCGAATCGGATTTTGGGGCTGGGTGATATCGTTACTCTGGTCGAAAAGGTGCAGGCTGCGGTTGATGCCGAAGAGACGGCTAAACTGGAGCAAAAATTATTAAAACGACAGTTTACTCTGGATGATTATTTACATCAAGTTCGTCAGATTAAAAAGATGGGACCACTGGAAAACATCCTAATGATGATCCCGGGATTTGGCAAAGTGAAAAATATCAATATTGATGATCGGGAACTGCTTCGTAGTGAAGTAATTATCCAATCTATGACCCGGGAAGAACGTCGCGATCCCGCGATAATTAATGGCAGTCGACGCAAACGCATCGCCCGGGGAAGCGGTACCAATCCCGCTGATGTTAACCGCTTACTAAATCAATATTGGCAATTAATCAAAATAACCAAGCAGATGGGCAGGATGAAATTGCCTGGAAATCTTGCTCATTTGCATTTGGGAAATTAAACAATAGAGGAGGAATCTTGGCTGTAAGAATTAGATTACTGCGCATGGGACGGAAGAAGAAGCCCTTTTACCGCATTGTGGTCATGGACTCTCATACTCGCCGGGATGGACGTTATCTCGATAAGGTTGGATTTTATAATCCAATTGCCAGACCTGCCGAAGTCAGGATTGACAAAGATAAAGTCCTTGAGTGGCTAAAAAAAGGTGCAACGCCCTCTAAAACAGTATTCAACCTGCTTCAAAAAGAGGGAATTGCACTTGATTGGCATTTGATCCGCAATGTGGCGGATGAGCAAGTTAGGAAAGTGGAATTTGGGAAATGGGAACTTGCAAAAAAGATGCAGACTGCCCATCCGGTAGAAGAGCAGGAAGAGAAAAAAGTAGCGTCGAAGAGTAAAAAGACCAAAACCAAGAGTGTTGAGGAGTTGGCTATAACTGCTGCTGAGGAGAAGGAAGAAGCCGATGAAGCAGCAACCAAGAGTGTGGAGGAGCCGGACACAGCTACCGCCGAGGAAAAGAGCGAAGCCGATAAGGCAACTACTGAAGAAGCCAG
>Ga0315555_1000797_pt1 | contig 22715 bp, 18 predicted proteins | sample SalMarSW160380MG_FD_202113 | JGI IMG/M metagenome (GOLD analysis project Ga0315555, IMG submission 202113) | Salt marsh sediment microbial communities from the Plum Island Ecosystem LTER, Massachusetts, United States - Salt Marsh Sediment SW1603-80 ... | reverse complement strand
GCCGAAAAATCCCTTTCTGATGTAAAAAAACTCATTGCCCGAACCCATAATCCCCGGGTTTTAAAAGATATCGGCGCGTTTGGAGGATTCTTTGAATTTCCTGCCGCGGAGTACCGGAAACCCGTCATAATCTCCAGCACGGATGGCGTTGGAACAAAATTGAAAGTGGCGGTGATGATGAATAAACACGATACGGTTGGACAGGATCTGGTTAATCATTGTATAAACGATATTGCCGTGTGCGGGGCACGGCCCCTCTTTTTTCTGGATTATTACGGATGCGGACGTCTGGACAGGGAGGTATTCACTCAGATTGTAAAGGGACTGACTACCGCCTGCGAGGAAGCCAGTCTGCCCCTCATTGGGGGAGAGACTGCTGAGATGCCCGGTCTTTACCAACCAGGGGATTATGACCTGGTGGGAACAATTGTGGGCGTGGTTGAAAAAGACAAAATCATTGACGGGCAGAATATCCGTGAAGGCAACGTCATAATCGGAGTATCATCCAATGGGCTCCATACCAATGGGTACTCACTGGCACGTAAGGTACTTTTCACGGCATACAAACCCCGGGACTATGTGCAAGAACTGGGCAACTTACTGGGAGATGAACTATTGAAAACACATATCAGCTACTTGCCTGTAATAGACGAAATCACATCCCGATTTCCGGTAAAGGGAATGGCTCACATTACCGGAGGTGGGTTGTTTAAAAATACTATCCGGGTAGTGCCGGAAGGCTTAAAACCCAAATTTGACTGGTACTCCTGGCCTGTTCCACCCATTTTTACTTTAATTCAGAAGGCGGGAAATGTTCCTGAAACCGATATGAGGCAAACCTTCAATATGGGAATTGGCCTGGTGTTCATCCTGGAGGAAAAATTTCTTGCCTCTGTTTTGAGTTATGCGGAAAAATTCCGGTTTAATTTCTTTCCGATAGGGAAGATTATCAGGCAGTAAGCGAATGAATTGATATCACCAAACGTAAAATGGTATAGGACTTTAGCGCCGCTGCCAGGCAACATTGATAATTTTATGCGTTTCAAATTCTGACCTTCATTTTCCTCTCATATCCGGCTTCTGGTAACATTTCATAATGTACCGGATTCCCTTTCAACTCCCTATTGCATCAATGAGATATACTTTATATTTTATACCTGGGATGGTTATGTTAGGGTTACATTGTCGGGGATACCGATGGGAATGAATTGCCGGATTTATAAGTATTTAAGCCCTGAAGGTACATCAAATATAACTATTATAGAGAGATTGGACAGAAAACAGCGGGGAGACGGGCAGTAACATGGTTTCTTGATTTTAGGAGCAGAATATATAAATAACCGGAGAACAGAGCGATGACCACCGATCACAGATTTCAGTTGTTCAAACAGCGTATGGACCGGGAAAAACTTCCTGAGATTTTCATAAATAATTTTGAAAGATACTATGAGAAGATGGTAAGTGGAGAGACCGGCCTGATTTCAGATAATGACATCATGACGGTTGAATCGCTGCCAGATTACCATACGCTGGGTGGGGAACACTATAAAACGGGAGAAAAAAATCTGTCCAGAACCATATTCCTCAAACTGAACGGGGGACTTGGAACCAGCATGGGCCTGGAAAGGGCAAAATCCCTTCTGAAGGTTAAGGGAAATTATACTTTCCTTGATGTTATCGCCCAGCAATCCATTATCGGAGGATTCCGGCTGCTTCTGATGAACAGTTTCTCCACCAGTCAGGATTCACTGGCTTTCCTCAAAAAATATCCGGCATTGTGGTGGGAAATTTCACTCGATTTTGTCCAGCATAAGGAACCTAAGGTTGACCAGGCAGATTATCGTCCAGTTGCATGGCCTAAAGATCCTTCCCTGGAGTGGTGTCCGCCTGGACACGGGGACCTTTATGTATCCATTTTCACCAGTGGTATACTGGAAAAATTATTGGAAAGGGGCTACCAGTACGCTTTTATTTCCAATGCAGATAATCTGGGAGGAGTGCTTGATCCGGCTATCCTGGGATATTTCGTAAAGCATGAATTCCCGTTTATGATGGAAGTTGCGGAACGGACCGAAGCCGATAAAAAAGGCGGACACCTGGCGCGTCTGAATAACGGTCAATACATCTTGCGGGAAATTGCCCAGTGTCCTCCTGATGAACTGGAATCTTTCCAAAACGTCAGAGAATATAAATATTTTAATACCAACAACCTGTGGATCTATTTACCTTCGCTGGATAAAACCTTAAAAAACAACAATTATTTCCTGGACCTTCCTATGATCCGCAACCTGAAAACCGTAGACCCGCGGGATCATGATTCTCCGCCGGTGTACCAGCTGGAGACGGCGGTTGGTTCAGCCATATCCGTATTTAAAGGATCGTCAGCCATACGCGTACCCCGCTCACGGTTCTCTCCGGTAAAAAATACCAATGATCTGCTGGCTGTCCGTTCAGACCTGTATGAACTGTCTCCTGAATTTCTGGTGCGCACAATTCCGGACCGGAAAGACACCTCACTGGAGATTGAGCTAGATAAAAAATACTATAAGCTGATTGATAATTTTGAAGCGCGTTTTCCTCACGGTTCGCCTTCCTTAAAAATGTGCAGTCGGCTAAAAATTGAAGGAGACGTAAAGTTCGGGAAAAATATTATCCTGAAAGACCGGGTGCACATTACCAATCCAACCAATAAACAGGCTTTCATCGGTAACAACTCGGAGATCGGGGGCGAGGTTAAATTTTAGGATCCCGGGGAACCTTTTTTATTTGATGAATTTTACGGATAATGATGGAAAGCTCAATAGATTTTGGACTAAAAATACAGGCGGTCCCCGGGACAAAAAGTCGGTACAATAATTGTGTCGACCTGAATTTTCCCGTTTTGTAAGTCAATTATAAATAGTATATTATAACAACGCAATTTTTAAGTTCAACCTTCCTGAGTGAAAAAATTCTTTTCTATTCTCTTGACTTTACTTTAAGACTTTCATATATATAAACAATAAGTTCGGGTTGTTAAATTTAGATGTATTTTTCTCACCTTGTTTATGGAGTAGGAGATATTACTTTATGGAATTAAATAAGGTGTGCTGCAATCAAAATCCGTCGTTAGCGGATTTATCTGTTTTTCTTCCGGTTTTCAATATTTCAGGTTTAAACTTTTTGAATGTAACTAGAAGTTTACATTAAACTCATGATAGTCCTATGAATGATCCTATTATGTGGCCTATCCTGGTATATACCGGTATTGTCGTATTGATTGTGGGATTTATGATTGGTTTTTCATATGTCCTGGGGCAACGGCATAAGGAACGGGAAACAGGCGATCCGTATGAATCGGGAATCCGGATCACCGGATCAGCTCATTTGCGTTTTCCGGTCCATTTTTATATTGTGGCCATGTTCTTCCTCATATTTGATCTGGAAGTTATATTCATCGTGGCCTGGGCCATTGCCTTCCGGCAGTTGGGTTGGACCGGATATTTGGGTATTCTGGTATTTATCGGCATACTGCTGCTGGTTCTTATTTATGAGTGGAGAATCGGGGCCTTGGATTATGCCACCAGCGGTAAAAAAATTGCCAAAATATATCCATCCCTTAACCAAAAGAAGACTGAATCATGAAATGGTCTCTAAATAAAGCTGAACCTGATCAATCTCTGGAAAATCTGGGTGAAAATCTGGAACAGACCGTTCAGCGCTCTATTATTCTCAGCAGATTACAGGATCTGCTGGCCTGGGGAAGAAAAAATTCCATGTGGCCATTCAATTTCGGACTTTCCTGCTGTTATGTTGAAATGGCTACCAGCATAACCAGCCGCTATGACATTGCCCGCTTTGGAGCGGAAGTTATTCGCGGCACGCCGAGGGAAGCCGATGTCATGATCATCGCCGGAACAGTCTTCATGAAAATGGCACCCATTATTAAACGATTATATGAGCAGATGATGGAACCCCGCTGGGTAATCTCTATGGGATCCTGCGCCAATTCAGGTGGAATGTACGATATTTACAGCGTGGTGCAGGGTGTGGATAAATTCATGCCGGTGGATGTCTATGTTCCCGGATGCCCTCCCCGTCCGGATGCTTTTATGGAAGGGCTTGTTCTCCTGAGAGAACGCGTCGGTCATGAAAAAAGACCTTTGAGCTGGATCATCGGTCCCCAGGGGGTTGTCAAGCCTCCCAAAATATCGGTAAAAGATACCAAGCGGGAATTACGAAAAAACATGACCGATTTTAAAACTGCCCAAGAAATTTGAGATTACTGCCATTTTTGTGGCGCCTGTATAAATGATTGTGAATTAGACATCTATCGACAAGAGCATATGGAAGATAATCCTATTGTTCAAACCCTTCAGGAAAAGTTCAGTGATTCGGTTCAGGCTGTACAACCCACCAAAGACCAGATTCCAACTATCTGGGTAAAACCCGATAATATTTCCGAAATTCTCGGTTTTCTGAAAACAGGCATTGAAAAACCGTATTCAATGCTGTATGACTTAACCGCCGTGGATGAACGGGCCCGCGCACACCGCCAGGGACAACCGGCCAGCCAGTTTACGGTGGTTTATCATCTGCTGTCCTTCGAGAGGAATAATGATATCCGGCTAAAGGTGGCTTTAAATGATGAATATCCATCCGTAAAGAGCGTCTGTTCACTGTGGTCCTCAGCCAACTGGTATGAACGGGAAGTTTACGATATGTTCGGTATCACATTTGAGGGGCATCCTCATCTGAAACGCATCCTGATGCCATTTACCTGGGAGGGCCATCCGTTGCGCAAGGAACATCCTGCCCGTGCAACCGAGATGGGACCTTTCCAACTGCCGGAAGACCGTCAGGAACGGGAACAGGAAGCCCTTCAATTCAATCCCGAAGCTTGGGGCCTGGAGAGGCACAGTGAAGACAGTGATTTCATGTTTTTGAATGTCGGGCCTCAACATCCGGGAACCCACGGAGTTCTGCGCATCATTCTGCAGCTCTATGGTGAGGACATCATCGATGCTGTTCCTGATATAGGGTTTCATCATCGCGGTGCCGAAAAAATGGCCGAACGCCAATCCTGGCATACCTACATCCCCTATACCGACCGGGTGGATTACCTTGGTGGTGTAATGAATAACCTGCCCTATGTGCTGGCGGTGGAAAAACTCGCCGGCATCGACATCCCGGACAGGGCGAATGTCATCCGCATTATGACCTGCGAATTCTTTCGTCTATCCAGCCACCTGGTATGGTTCGGAACTTTTGCCCAGGACCTTGGACAGATGTCCCCGGTATTTTATGCTTTCAATGACCGCGAAAAAATTCTGGATATCATCGGGGCCATCGCTGGAGACCGCATGCATCCCAACTGGTTCCGGATCGGGGGGGTGGCGCAGGATTTGCCCCGAGGATGGGATAAACTCGTACAGGAATTTATCAGCATTTTCCCCAAGCACCTGAAGGAATACAACAAGCTGGTTATGAAAAATGGTATTATTAAAGCCAGATCAATCGGTATCGGCAGTTATACGCTGGAAGAAGCCATTGACTGGGGAGTTACCGGACCCGGATTACGGGCCTGCGGATTCGAATGGGATTTCCGCAAAAAACGTCCCTATTCCGGCTATGAAAATTTTGAATTTGACATCCCTATCGGGCAACATGGAGACAGTTATGACCGAGCGGCAGTAAGAGTAGAGGAGATGAGGCAGAGCACACGAATCATAGAACAATGCCTGAAAAATATGCCGGAAGGATCCTACAAAAGCCACCATCCGCTGGCCACTCCGCCCCTGAAAGACAGGACCATGAAAGATATCGAAACCCTGATCACACATTTTCTGAGTGTAAGCTGGGGGCCGGTCATTCCACCCGGCGAAGCCTTTGCAGGAATTGAAGCCACCAAGGGTAATAACGGTTACTACCTGGTGAGTGATGGTAACACCATGTCTTACCGCACGCGAATACGAACGCCGTCCTTCCCTCATATTCAGATGGTTCCCTTTATCAGTAAAGGACATACGGTGGCAGATTTGCTTACTATTCTGGGCAGTATCGATTTTGTGTTGGCCGATGTTGACCGTTGAAGGACAGTTTTTATACATAAGGAATAAAATGTTAACAGATGAAGAAAAACAGGAAATAGAAAAACATATTGCCATCTATCCCCAAAAAAGAGCGGCCTGCATTGAGGCACTGAAAGTAGTCCAGAAAAAACGCGGCTGGGTCTCGGATGAGATGCTGAAGCATGTGGCCGAATACCTGGAGATGACCTCTGATGAACTGGACAGTGTGGCCACTTTCTATAATCTGATTTTTCGCAAACCGGTGGGACGGCATGTCATCCTGATTTGTGATAGTCTGACCTGCTGGATAATGGGATATGAATCGTTGTTATCCCATTTATCAGACAAACTGAAAATCGGGCTGGGAGATACCACCGAGGACGGGCGTTTTACCCTTCTGCCCATCCCCTGCCTGGGAGACTGTGATCATGCACCGGTCCTGATGATTGATGAAGATCTCCACCGGAATCTGACTCCGGAAAAAATTGATAAGATCCTGGAACAATATAAATAAAACAGGTTTTATGGAAAAACCACTGACGCAACATATACGGGCAGACCGGGAACCACTGAGTCTTAAGGAGTATGAGAAGGTAGGCGGTTATCAATCGGTGCGGAAAGCCATTAAGGAACTGGATCCGGGGAAGGTCGTCCAGATAGTCAAGGAATCAAATTTGAAGGGCCGCGGCGGTGCCGGTTTTCCTACCGGAGTCAAATGGGGATTCATGCCCCCCAGTGAAAAATCGGAGCACCCCCGCTATCTGTGTGCCAATGCCGATGAAATGGAACCGGGCACTTTTAAAGACCGGCTGCTGATGGAAGGGAATCCTCATCAGTTCCTGGAGGCAATTATTACCAGCTCTTATGCCATCCAGGCAGATGTGGCCTTCGTATTTCTCCGCTGGGCTTATAAAATATCTGCCAGGGCAATTGAAAAAGCCATTTCGGAAGCATATGATGCCGGTTACCTGGGCAAAAATATTCTGAGCTCCGGCTACAGCCTGGATTTACATCTTCATACCAGCGCAGGCCGGTATATGTGCGGTGAGGAAACCGGTCTGTTGAACGCTCTGGAAGGTAAGCGGGCTACACCGCGGGCAAAACCTCCCTTTCCCCAGGTCAGCGGGCTGTTCGGCAAGCCGACCATTGTCAATAATGTGGAATCCCTTTGCTGTGTTCCCCATATTGTGAATAATGGTCCGGACTGGTTTAAGAAATTGAGCTATACGGAAGACGGCGGCACAAAAATATATGGCGTCAGCGGGAAGGTGAAAAAACCGGGATTGTGGGAACTGCCCATGGGAACCACCCTGCGTGAGATTCTGGAAGAGCACGCCGGAGGTATGCAGGATGGTTTGACCTTCAGGGGAGTGATCCCCGGTGGTGCCTCTACTGACTTCATGGTAAAAGAGCACATGGATGTTAAGATGGATTTCACCGGACCCACCAAAGTGGGAAGCCGGCTGGGAACCGGCACCATGATCGTTCTGGATGATAAAACCTGTCCCGTGGGTCTGCTCCACAATTTACAGCACTTTTTTGCCCAGGAATCCTGCGGATGGTGTACTCCCTGCCGGGAAGGTTTACCCTGGATTGAAAGAATCCTGCTGGCCCTGGAAAAGGGAGAAGGCCGCCAGGAAGACCTGGATATTCTGGCCATGCACTGCAAATATCTGGGACCCGGCAATACTTTCTGTGCTCTTGCTCCCGGTGCCATGGAACCCTTGCAGAGTGCATTGAAATATTTTAAGGAAGATTTTGAAAAGCATATTCAGGAAAAAGGTTGTCCCTGGAGGTCGTAGATGCCAAAAATTTACATAGACAATGTGGAATATGAAGTTCCTGGAAAGAAAAATCTTCTGGAAGCCTGCCTGTCTTTAGGATTTAATCTGCCGTATTTCTGCTGGCATCCGGCCATGGGATCGGTGGGTGCCTGCCGTCAGTGTGCAATAAAGAAGTTTAAGGATGAAAATGATAAGCAGGGTAAAATTGTAATGGCCTGCATGGAACCGGTTGAAGAAGGCGTCAGAATTTCGCTGAAAGATCCTGAAGCCAGTGAATTCCGGGCCAATATTATCCAATGGCTCATGACCAATCATCCGCATGACTGTCCCATTTGCGATGAGGGCGGCCAGTGTCACCTGCAGGACATGACTGTTATGACCGGCCACAACTACCGAACCTTTCGCTTCAAAAAGCGGACTCACAATAACCAGAACCTGGGTCCGTTTTTAAACCATGAAATGAATCGTTGCATCCAATGTTACCGCTGTGTACGTTTTTACCGCGAATATGCCGGAGGACGGGATTTTAATGTGTTCGCTGCTCATAATCATGTCTATTTCGGACGGTATGAGGACGGCACGCTTGAAAGCGAATTCAGCGGTAACCTGGTGGAAGTGTGTCCCACCGGTGTATTTACCGATAAATCACTGAAAAAACATTATACACGCAAATGGGATCTAACTCAGGCTCCCTCAATCTGCCATCATTGCGGACTGGGATGCAATATTATTCCCGGTGAACGGTACGGCTCCTTGCGGCAGGTCATTGCCCGGTACAACGGTAAAGTGAATCAGTATTTTCTCTGTGACCGGGGACGGTACGGCTATGAGTTCGTTAACAGCAAAAAAAGAATAAAATCTGCCCTGCTGAAAAAATCCGGCAATAAGTTCGAAAATGTGGAAAAAGACATTCTTCTTTCAGAACTGTCCAAATTTATGGCAAACAGGAATATGTTCGGCATTGGTTCTCCCCGCGCTACCCTGGAAGCTAATCACGCCGTGCGTACCCTGGTGGGAGAGGATAATTTTTACCAGGGCGTGTCCTCCCGACAGCAAAATCTGATGAATGACATCCTGGATGTTATTCAAAACGGACCCTGTCGCACTCCCTCACTGGCTGAAATTGAACAGACCGACGCCATCCTAATCCTGGGTGAAGATATTACCAATTCCGCACCCATGATGGATCTGGCGGTGCGCCAGGCCTTAAGACAATCTCCCATGAGCATTGTTGAGCGGCTGAATATTCCGGAATGGCAGGATGCCGCCGTGCTGGAAGCCATACAAGACAGAAAAAGTCCTCTATATATTGTTACGCCCCATACCACCAAGCTTGATGAACATGCGAAGGAGGTTTTCCGCTTAAATCCCGCGGATATTTCACGACTGGGATTTGCCATCGCCAATACTATCAACAGCAAGGCTCCCGCTGTCCCGGATCTGGACAAAGACATCAAATCCAGGCTGGGCGGCATTGTCAATGATCTGAAAGATGCAAAAAAACCGCTTATTATTAGCGGAACCACGCTTCAATCGGAAGCCGTCCTTCAGGCAGCAGCCAACATTGCCAGGGCTCTTCATTTCCATAATAACCGGACAGAAATAAGTTTTGTGGTCCCGGCCTGCAACAGCATCGGTACAGCCATGATGGATGGAAAGAATATGGAAGACCTGATGGCACAGGAAAAAATTGATAAAGATGCCGTACTCATCATTTTGGAAAACGACCTTTTCCGGCAGATGGAGAAGAAGCAGGTTGAATATTTTCTTAAGAAATGGAAAACCATTATTTGCCTGGATTATTATGAACATGATACCACTTCCATGGCTACGGTGGTCATTCCCGCAGGTGCCTTCAGCGAAACAGATGGTACCCTGGTTAACAATGAAGGCCGGGCTCAGCGGTTCTACCAGGTTTATCCGCCCATAGGAAATATTCAGGAAAGCTGGCGCTGGATAAGTGATATTATGGCCGCTACCGGACATAAAGAGACAAAAAATCTGCAGAATTTAAATGATTTCATCCGTTCGGTGGCCGAGAGTTACCCTGAATTCAGGAGTATAGTGGATATTACACCTCCTCCCGGATTCCGGATTGCCGGGCAGAAAATTCCGCGGGAGCCGCACCGCTTCAGTGGCCGGACCGCCATGAACGCCAATATCAACGTTAGTGAGCCCAAACCGCCTCTGGATCCGGATTCCGCACTTTCCTTTACAATGGAAGGTTTCCAGGGCAAACCTCCTTCTCCCCTCATCCCCTTCTTCTGGTCGCCTGGTTGGAATTCTCAACAGGCTATAAATAAATACCAGATTGAAGTGGGCGGACCACTGCAAGGAGGGGATCCGGGAAAGCGTCTGCTGGAAAATGGCGGTGCTTCAAACGGCTCTTATTTCAAGGATATTCCGGAACAATTCAAATCAAAAAAAGATGGATGGCTGCTGATTCCCCTTGCCCTTATTTATGGATCGGAAGAGCTGAGTTCTCTTTCCGCACCCATCCAGCAAAGAATTCCGGATCCGTTTGCAATTATGAACAACAAGGATGCCGATCAGCTCAAAATAAAAGAAGGTAAGACAATCACACTAAATATTGATGATTCCCACTATAAATGTAAAGTTGTGATTGAAGAGCAATTCCCGCAGGGTACCATTGGACTACCGGTGAATCTTCCTGCCCTATCGGGTATTCAGTTTCCCGAATGGGCTAAAATTTCAGGAGAAAGCAAATGAGAACCCCCCTTGAAATTATTGTCATCATCGTCGGCGTAGTAATTGTAGCTCTTACCATGGCAGCGGGAATGATATATGTGGAACGCCGGATGCTGGCAGCCTGGCAGGACCGTTACGGGCCTAACCGGGTTGGACCTTTCGGACTATTCCAGGTCTTGGCTGATATGGTGAAAATATTTTTTAAAGAGGATTGGATTGCTCCCTTTGCGGATAAATTTGTATTTATTGTCGCTCCTACCGTGATTATGATGAGTGTTCTTTTAAGCTTTGCCATCATTCCCGTTACACCCTCCATATATGTGATTGATCCGAATATCGGAATTCTCTTTTTCCTGGGCATGTCCTCATTGGGCGCTTACAGCCTGGTACTTGCCGGGTGGTCTTCCAACAACAAATATGCTCTTCTGGGGGCCCTCAGGGGAACCGCTCAGATGATCACTTACGAGGTTTTCATGGGTCTCTCACTGATGGGTGTGATAATGATGGCCGGCTCATTCAGTTTGCGTGATATTGTGGAAGCACAGCGAGATATGTGGTTTGTGATACCCCAGTTCTTTGGTTTTCTGGTCTTCACGGTGGCAGGTATTGCTGAAAGCCATCGCTTGCCTTTTGATATTCCGGAGGCTGAGAGTGAACTGGTGGCAGGATTTCACACCGAATATTCCGGAATGAAATTCGGTATGTTCTTCGTGGGGGAGTATCTGGGAATAACGCTGGTATCTTCCCTTATTGTTACTTTGTTTTTCGGCGGATGGCTGGGTCCGGCATTCCTTCCACCCTTTGTCTGGTTCTTTCTCAAAACCGGGGTTTTTCTCATTATGTTTGTTTTGTTGCGGGCCTCATTGCCGCGGCCCCGATATGATCAGCTGATGAGCTATGGCTGGAAGTTTATGCTTCCGCTGGTGCTTGTGAATATTCTGGTGACCGGTGCCATCTTGCTGGCAACGGGTTAATGGCCAAATAAACAGTAAAACCGATGAGAATAAACGATTTGAGGAATAAATGATCAGTAATCTCAGAAGCATGTGGATCGCTTTTCTGCATATGTTCAGGAAAAGATTCACCGTCCAGTATCCGGATGAGAAAATTATTCTTCCGGCACGCTGGCGGGGACGAATTGTCCTGACCCGCGATCCCGATGGTCAAGAACGCTGTGTGGCCTGTTATCTCTGCTCGGTGGCCTGCCCGGTTGACTGCATTGCCCTGCAGGCTACGGAGGATGAAGGTGGCCGGCGTTATCCGGAATTCTTCAGGATTAATTTTTCCCGCTGCATTTTCTGCGGATTTTGTGAGGATGCCTGCCCCACATATTCTATACAACTTATTCCCGATTTTGAAATGGCTGAATATGACCGGCAGAATCTGGTCTATGAAAAAGAAGATCTTCTGGTGGACAGCCAGGGGAAATATCCCGGATATAATTTTTATAAAGAGGCCGGTCTGGCCATCAAGGGCAAGAGCAAAGGCGAGGGGGAAAACGAGGAACCGCCGGTGGATGTGCGGGAGCTGTTACCCTGAAATGTTAGTAAGCTAAGGAACGACATATGACAGTTATATTTTACATTGCTGCTTTTGTGGCCATTACTTCCACGGTAATGGTTATTACCCGGTCAAATGCCGTCCATGCACTGCTATACCTGGTTGTGTCCCTGCTGGCGGTAAGCATAATCTTTTTTACCGTCGGAGCACCTTTTGTCGGTATTCTGGAAATCATAATTTATGCAGGGGCCATCATGGTTCTTTTCATTTTTGTGATCATGATGCTGAACCTGGGTGAGGACGCAACCAAACAGGAAAAACAGTGGATGAATGGCAAAATGTGGATTGGTCCCGGTATCCTGACCATAATTCTGTTGCTGGAATTTATCTATATCTTTTTTGCAGGAATTCATAAGAATCTTTCCGGAACCACCGTTACCCCCCGCCAGGTGGGGTTATCCCTTTTCAGTTCTTATTTACTGGGAGTCGAGCTGGCGGCATTTCTCCTGCTGGCAGGTATTGTGGGTGCCTATCATCTGGGCCATCGCCCCAAGAAAGTTGTACATCGTTTTTTAGAAGAAAGGACTTCAGAATGACCACCACGCCCATTGAAATCGGGCTTCTCCTGGCCGGAATTTTATTCTCCCTGGGTCTCATCGGCGTTCTGGTGCGAAAAAATATTATTTTTATACTTATGTCCATCGAAATCATGTTGAATGCGGCCGGACTGGCATTTATCTTAGCCGGTGCCCGCTGGGCTCAGGCTGACGGGCAGGTAATGTTTCTTTTTATTCTCACCATGGCAGCGGCGGAAGTCTCGGTAGGCCTGGCCATTATTCTTCAATTCTATCATCTCTTTAAAACACTTAACGCCGATGCGGCCAGTAAGATGAGAGGATAACCATGTTTGACTATCTCTGGATTGTACCTTTCCTTCCCATGCTCGGTTTTATAATACTGGCAGTGTTCGGAGGACGAATCTCTCGCAGCCTTGTCGCCCTGGTGGGTGTCGGTTCGGTGGGATTATCCGCCCTTTTGGTGATCATTATCGGCCTGCAGTTTCTGATCGATCCTCCTGCCGGCTATGCCTTTACCCAGGTGGTCTGGCAATGGATAAATGTAGGTCAGTTAACGCCAGCCATTGCATTCCGTCTGGACGCCCTTTCCCTGGTATTCTGTTTCGTGGTAACCTTCGTGGGATTTCTCATTCATCTGTATTCTTCAGAATTCATGGAAGAAGACGATGGGTATTCTCGCTTTTTCGCCTATATGAACCTTTTTGTCAGTTCCATGCTTATGCTGGTACTGGCAGATAATCTGCTTTTACTTTATCTCGGCTGGGAAGGTGTGGGGCTCTGCAGTTACCTTCTAATCGGTTTCTGGTATAAAGATCCCGAAAACGGTTATGCCGCCCGTAAAGCATTTGTGGTCACCCGGGTGGGCGATACCGCCATGGCCATCGGACTGTTTTTGCTGTTCACAAGCTTCGGAACATTGAATATCCAGCAACTTATGGACTCAGCTTCACAGAACTGGGCAGTGGGATCTTCACTGGCCATTTTTGCAGCAGTCCTGCTGCTGGGAGGCGCGGTGGGGAAATCAGCACAACTGCCGCTGCAAACCTGGTTACCGGATGCCATGGCAGGTCCTTCACCGGTAAGTGCTCTTATACATGCAGCCACGATGGTCACAGCCGGCGTCTATTTGATTGCCCGTACTCACGTTATTTTCGAACTTGCTCCTCCCATCCAGCTGGTTGTGGCTATTATCGGTGCTCTTACCCTGCTCATTTCCGGGTTCAGTGCCATCACCCAGGTAGACATAAAACGCGTCCTGGCATATTCAACTATCAGTCAAATCGGATATATGTTTCTGGCACTGGGGGTGGGAGCATGGTCTGCAGGCGTATTCCATTTTATGACCCATGCCTTCTTCAAGGCCCTGCTCTTCCTGGGTGCGGGAGTAATTATTATCAGCCTGCATCATGAACATAATATGTTCAAAATGGGTGGGCTGCGAAAGCAACTTCCGGTGACTTTCTGGACATTCCTGATCGCTTCCGGTTCCCTGGCTGCTTTTCCGCTGGTTACTGCCGGTTTCTACAGTAAGGATATGATTATCTGGTACGCTTGGTCCGGCGAGAAGGGTAACGTACTGTTGTGGCTGGCGGGAGTCTTTGGCGCTTTTATTACTGGCATCTATACCTTCCGGATGGTTTTTGTGACCTTTTTCGGAGAAGCCAAAATGAAGGTGGACCGCAAGCCCGGCAGGCGATTGCTCATTCCCCTGATGGTCCTGGCTTTTCTTTCAGTTTTTGCGGGCGTCATCGAGTTGCCGGATACTATGGGACATCTGAAACTTTTTTCGGGCTTTCTCCACAGTATCCTCCCTCCGGTGGAATCACTTCATGAATCCGCTGGAACAGAATTAATATTCCAGATAATAACAGCCGTACTGGCCCTCAGTGGAATTTTCCTGGCCTATTTTTTCTATATGAAAAAATTCCGTACCGTCGAGGACATAACCAGGGGTGGACTGGCAGCCATGCTGCGGAAATACTGGTTTGCCGGCTGGGGATTCGACTGGCTGTATGACCATATATTTGTTTTTCCCATAGTATGGTTCTCTCAGATTAACAAAAACGATTTTATCGACCTGTTCTATAACGGCATTGCCGGCCTTAACCGTTATTTCCACCGCGAGCTGAAAAGAACCCAGAGCGGTCAACTTCGCTGGTATGCCATGGGTATTCTCATAGGTGCGTTGATCACTATAACTATCGTGGTATTCATATGATACTAATCTGGATAATTGCATTGCTGATGCTGGGCGGAATTCTGGCCATGTTCAGCGATCGGGGAAGCAAAAATGCACCCCGCTGGATATCGGCTTTCGTTATCGGTATTGCCTTCGTAATGATTTTATCGGTGTGGATATCAAATTATGATAGCTTAAGTATAACCAAACAGCATCATTGGTTGCTTAATTTGAAATGGAATTGGATCCCCCAGCTGGGAATCCAGTTTCATCTGGCACTGGATGGTCTTAGTCTGCTGCTGGTCATGCTGACCCTGTTCCTGGCGTTTCTGTCCGTACTGGTTTCATGGACCGAGATTCAGGAGCGTGTAGGATTTTTCCATTTCAATCTGCTGTTTATAATAACCGGAATTATCGGCGTATTTACCGCACTGGACCTTTTTCTGTTCTACTTTTTCTGGGAGCTCATGCTTGTTCCCATGTATTTTCTGATCGGGATCTGGGGCCATGAAAACCGCATATATGCCTCCTACAAGTTTTTTCTGTTCACCCAGCTTAGCGGTCTTCTGATGCTTCTGGGCATTCTGGCTCTGTATTTCATTCACGGGCAGTCCACCGGTACGTACACCTTTGAATATATGGATTTACTGGGCACCGCTATGTCACCCGCGGCCGCCCGCTGGATCATGTACGGTTTTTTGATCGCCTTTCTGGTAAAATTACCGGCTGTACCTGTCCATAACTGGCTTCCTGATGCCCATACCCAGGCTCCTACTGCGGGCAGTGTAATTCTGGCTGGTTTGTTACTGAAGACCGGTGCATATGGTATACTTCGCTTTGTTATTCCCCTATTTCCCCACGCAGCCATGGAGTTTGCACCCGTTGCCTATCTTCTGGGAGTGATAAGTATTTTATACGGTGCCAAACTGGCCTACTCCCAGACGGATTTTAAACGACTGGTGGCCTATACCAGTGTAAGCCATATGGGTTTTGTACTGATCGGCGCTTTTGCATTTACCGAACTCGCTTTGCAGGGAGTGGTCATTCAGATGATTTCCCACGGTTTAAGTACCGGGGCGTTATTTATTCTGGTGGGGTTACTGCAGGAAAGAATTCATTCCCGGGATATGAATATCATGGGAGGGCTGTGGGAAAGCGTACCGCGCATGGGTGCCATGGGACTTATCTTTGCCATGGCTTCCCTGGGATTACCCGGTTTCGGTAATTTTGTGGCTGAGTTTCTAATTCTGGTGGGTCTGTTTAAAACCACGGTCTTTTGGGCTGTCCTTGCTACCCTGGGTCTGGTGGCATCCACTATTTATTCTCTCCGGATTGTGCAGCGGGTCTTCCATGGAAAACAGGAAAAGGAATGGAAAATCGAGGATTTTAATGTGCGGGAAATGTTCGTAATGGGCTCGCTGGTAGTTACTCTGGTGTGGGTGGGCATATATCCCCGACCGGTGCTTCTTACCTCCCGGTCCACCACCCAGAAAATCCAGCAATATTCACAACCGCTAAAAACTCCTGTAATGCAAAATTATAATTCACTTAACTTGCCGGTACCATCACAAAAAGAGAATATATTTACCATGGGGAATGAACGGGTACCCCATTTCCGGATTGAGGAAAAAAACAGAAAACATTTAAGAATATTCCATCGTCCGCTGAAAACGACCGGGATGGGATTTTCCTTTCAGCCCAGATGTTTAAAAAATTCCTCAATCGGACAAATTCGAGGAGAAACATCTTGACTGGCTCAGATATAATCACTCTGCTTCCACTCATTATTTTAGCCGGCGGCACCATCGTCGTTATGCTGGCAATTGCCGTTAAAAGGAACCATGCTCTGAGTGCTGTCCTTTCCCTGATAACGCTTGGCGCCTCCTTCATAGCACTGTTGCAATCTTTTCCGGGCTTGCCTTACCATATTGGCGTAATGGCGATCTGGGACAATTATGCCATATTTTACATTGGTCTCATTCTGGTATCCTCTTTTGTGGTAATAGCTTATTCCTTCGGATACTTAGCTAAAAACCATGACCGGCCCGAGGAATACTACATTTTGGTTTTGCTGGCAACCCTGGGTACCTCGGTGCTGGTGATCAGCAACCATTTCATTACCCTTTTTCTGGGTCTGGAAATATTGAGCGTTTCACTCTATACGCTCATTTCCTACACAAAAGACCAGTTGAGGTGCATTGAAGCCGGGTTGAAATATCTTATACTGGCAGCACTCTCTTCCGCTTTCCTTCTTTTCGGGATCGCCCTGATTTACGCACAAACCGGCACCATGAATTTCCGGGAAATTGGTTACATGGCAGGAAAATTCAGCTGGGATGATATCATCATGCTGGCAGGAATATCCACAGTTATTGTGGGCTTTGGTTTTAAACTCGCTGTGGTGCCTTTCCACATGTGGACTCCAGATGTTTATGAAGGAGCCCCCGCACCGGTGGCCGGGTTTATTGCCACTATTTCCAAGGGTGCGATGTTTGCCTTGTTATTCCGCCTCTTTCTGGCAACGAATGCACATGCCAGCTCATCCATAATGGCGATTTTTGCGGTCATTGCCATAGCTTCGATGTTTGTCGGAAATATTCTGGCCTTATTACAGAACAATGTCAAAAGAATTCTGGCCTATTCTTCCATTGCCCACCTGGGCTACCTGCTGGTCGCATTTATTGCAGGCAAAGACTATGGGATTCAGGCAGCATCTTTCTACCTGGTGGCTTACTTCATTACAACTCTGGGAGCTTTTGGAGTGATTACCGTGCTCACGGAAGAGAAACGCGAACCTGATATGATAGAGGATTATGAGGGTTTGTTCTGGCGCAGGCCCTGGATTTCCCTGATCCTGGCGGCCATGCTTTTCTCCCTGGCAGGGATACCATTGACGGCAGGTTTTATCGGTAAATTTTATGTGGTTACCGCAGGAGTGCAATCTACCTTATGGCTGCTGGTGATTATTCTGGTGGTGAACAGTACCATCGGTCTGTTCTACTATCTCAGAATTATTGTTGCCATGTTCTCCAAAGAAACAGCCGGAGAAAAAGGCGGTCCGGCATACCTCCCCCTGGGTGGCAGTATTGTGCTGGCTGTTTTACTGATACTGCTCATATGGTTCGGCATATTCCCTTCGGATATCATGATTATTATTCAGAAACTGGTGACCGGCCTGGGCTATGCTTCTCTGATGTAATGGCTGAGAAAATCAGCCGGAACTGGGAAAACAAAATGAAAGTTAGCTGATTCTGATTTTCTATAAAATAACAAGGGCCGCCGAAGTGACCCCACACACTGGTCGAAACCGGAGGGCTTGCAATTGAAAAAACTGATGTGACATGTATATAATGCAGGTGCAACTGAAATAATCAATCCATACACTCAGGCTTTAAGTCCAGCACGTCTGAAAGCTCAAAGAGGCTATGGATAAACTTTTTCCGGCTTCATGTCATATTCTGTGATGTTTTATGAAAATAATCGGCTTAGACAAGATTCACAGCTAATGCCAAAATCCCATTAGTTTATTCACCCCTTTATCTCCCTGATGTATTGCTGAATATTTAATATCACTTTCAGGTAAAACCCTGAGTAGCATCAGGCCCATTTTTCTTCCCCAAGCCTGGCCTCCGGCGGCAGGCACTTCGTGATAATTCAAAGCTGTGGATACGCACAAAATTGAATTGGATTTATCCATGTTTAAAATTAATAATGAAGAGATAACTTCTACCAGAACGTATGTTTTTCCCGACAATTTTTTCTGAGATTTTAACGCCGACCGGTAATATAGTTCTCCAGCTGTTCCAGGGCAATTTTCTTTTCTGTTATCACAGCTTTTACCACATCGCCGATGGAAACCACCCCGATGAGTTTATCGTTTTCATAAACGGGCAGATGCCTCACTCTTTTATCATTCATGATGGCCATGCAATCCTCGGCGCTTCTCTCCGGTGGCACAAACAATACTCTTTGGGTCATTATTTCCTTCACCGCCGTATCATGAGGAGATTTCCCGTGAATGGCTACTTTACGGGCATAATCCCGCTCGGATACAATTCCCACCAATTCCTCCTCTTCCAGAACAATGAGAGCCCCGATATTCTTGTCTGCCATGAGCTTCAAGGCATCAATAATTTTTGTATCGGGGGTTACAGACCAGACATCATATCCCTTTTTATCAAGTATCTCGCGAATTGTATTCATAACTTCTCCTTTCCTGATATAAAATTCATATGACGGTTTATTTTATTCCAGAAAAATTCAATCTGATTTTGCCGCTTGTTTATTTAAGACAAGATAAAACAAACAGATAAACAGGAAATCAGCCATTAATATATGCCGACTGGTATACTCAGTAAAATTAATCCTCCAGAAACTGATACACAACAAAAGAAATGCGAAACAGAGGGATACGGAATTCATGCATTCGGTGTGCAGATTCCACCGCCATTTCTGTATATCTCCTTATAACATTAATTTTTGGATACGCTACTTTACAGAATACTGGAATTTTAAAAAGCTGAGAGCTCAACCCTATCAATAAACGGTGAATTTCAGAAGTATCCGGTCGCTTTTATTTTCTTTCGCACAATATTGATTAAACTCCTGTGGAGAATCATATCAACCTGACGTTGGGACAGGGAACAGGTTAATTCGTATACATTGTTTTTGTTTAAATTATATGCTTTCATCATCTGACTGGTCAAAAATCGTTTCCGAATCTTTTCAATCCTGATTGTATCATTATGGTCAAAAAAAAATATTGATTTCAGGAATATTACTGCGGAAAGGTAAAACACGGGTACCGGCTGGCATTCCACGTCAGGGTTGGATCAATCCTCAACCCATCTTTCGACCACCGTCATACTGCCTGTGACCGGAGGGTCCTTAATCGACTTCTCTGCCACGGATATCACCCATAATAAAACCCCCTTATTCTCATTTTTTATGGTAACTTTTCTGTTTCAATATTTCGAATAAACGGTTCACCAATCTCGGTTCAGTCCCATTCTTCATTCTCAGGCATTTCTTCCCATTTTACAGGAATCACCCGGATTTCCTCCTGCCACCTGGAAATTTTTACCGCCTCACCCAGGTAGAGGGCCGGTTCATAATTTTCATCAACTATCCACTGGGCAACTTTTGGCGTGGCATAGATAACACCTTCCTGAGAGTCTTCCAGTTGTTTTTTAACAAAATTATAATCATCGTACACTTCGGGCATTTCATGCATTTTCGACCTCCTTTACTTATCCAAATTATTAAATCATCATGAATTTTTCATGAAGTCCGTTCACCAAATCTATAAAAAATATTTTGAAGAACGGATGAGGTATACAATAAGTGAGGGCATGCAGCAGGCTTAATGGAAGCCCTTAAAATCCTGTGTGGTAAAATGCACATCATGTCGGGCACAGTCATCCTGAAATTCCCCAGAGCGCAGATCAGCAATGCGGCCTGACAATTCCGGCCAGTTTGTGGCAGTTATGTCCAGGATTATGCGGGCAATTTTGTCGGCAGAACCTAATGCATTATCCCGGTAAAGCTGAATAAACCTGTCGTGCTGAGGGAAATCAGCCGGATCGGATCCTCTGAGCAGTTGCTGCATATGACTCTCAAATGGACCTGGGGATATGGCATAAATGCGAACAGGTGTGTTTTCCGTTTCCAGGGCAACTATACGCGTGAGCATATTCAGAGCGGCTTTCTGACTGCCATAAGCCGACCACCCGGCATAGGGGTTCTCGGCAGCACTGCTGGTAATATGTACGATATCCCCACCATTCTTCTGAGCTATCATCCTCTTCAGAGCTTCACGGGTAATTATATAAGCACCGAACACATTGGTCAGCAGAGATGTCTGTATTTCTTTTCCCGAAATTTTAATCAGAGGAGCCACCGGTTCCAGCACTCCCGCACAGTTCAGCAAGAGATCTATGGATCCATACTGCTTTTGTATTTTTGTCATGACATCAATAATCGCATCCTCCTGACTGATATCAGCCGGAAAACTTTCAGCCTCGCCACCCCCGGCCACAATCATGGCAGCCAGCTGTTTCAACTTTTCCTTTGAGCGTGAAATTAAGGTAACCCGGTCACCCCGGCTTGCAGATTCCTGAGCCAGCGCTTTCCCCAGGCCGGCAGACGCTCCGGTTACCACCAGCACCCGTTTTGTTTTTTGCATATTCTACTCCGATTATTTTAAATGTTTATGATTTTTGGAAATATTATGAAAAGGGTAAAGGGCAAAGGTAAGATCAAAGATTAAAGATGAAAGATTAAAGATTCCCGACGATTCTGACTTTCTCCGGTCGTACTGTCGAGATGAAATCATCCAAGATTTCAAAAGGGTAAAGATACATCGGCAGTCGGCAGTGACCAGCATCCCGCATCCAGCAACCAGTAACCAGGATTCAGGTGTCAGGAAAATAAGGGAAAAGGGAAAACTTGCTCCTTTTGAATCCTGGTACCTGGTTCCTGAAACGTTTCTTTCCGCTGTGCGCTATGCTTTACATACCCTTTTTGATCTTTGATCTGTGATCTTTCCTTTTTGCCGACCGGAGGGAATCAGGGTCGCCCGTAAACCCGGATGGGGAAGCTTAAAAATAAATTCTAAACGAGGTGTAGTAGGTATCGGGATAACTGCCGAATTCGGATTGCAGGATCAGATTTTTTGACTTTTTACCTGCACCCACAAAAGCTCCACCGGCAATATAAATGTTTTCGGCAATATTATAATTCAGAGACAAAGCCAGGTAAAGCGAAGGATCCATAATATTAATGAGGGTCTCTCCGGTAAAGGTAACCAGACCACTAAGCTGGTAGGTCATACCCGGCGTCAAATAATGTTTCCCCAGCAGGTAAACCGAACCCTGCCGGTACCCAATTTTGAAAAAGTCGCGATAATAATTTTCCGGTTTGGATTCCCCCGCGCCGTTGAAGTGATATTCCACAAAACCATACATTTTACTGGTAAGGCTGTAATCCAGGCCGGTGGAAAATCGAAGGTAATTTTCAGTGGATTGCTTTGAGTCTCTTTTCAGTTGATCCGCCAGCACATAAGCCGTCTCACACCAGAAGCCTGCACCTCCAATGGAACGCGCCACATCAAATCCCAACAGTAGATTTTCCCTGAATCCTAATAAAATTAAAGAGATATCGGTATTCCATTCATTAACTTTGGTCCTCACGAAGAAGGCATCGTTAGCAAATTTCCAGTGTTTGCCGAACACATAACCGATATCAAATTCGCCCAGACTTCCCACAGGCATACGCCAGCGAACCGCATCCACTCCGATACGGTCTTCCGTATCCAGGTCATCATAAGAAAAGGGTGCGATGACGTCAGTGGGGTTAATAACACGGGCACTTCCCCAGGCAATAGCCTGCCGGCCCAGGTATAGATCGGCCAGTGGTATGGAAATCCGGGCATTCAGCCGGTCAAGATTCTGAAATATACCAAAACTTCCCTGTTTTGCAGAATTACCGGGATACAACAACCGGTCAAAATCAGTAACCCGGTATTCATACGGATTAATGACAGATAAGAAAGGTACCACCCGGAATAAAACCGGATCCTGCACCCGGAGAGAGAAATCATAGGCAGCATTCAGAAAAAGCCAATGGGAGGCGGAATAATCCGTTACCAATCTGATTCGTTGATTAACCGCCCCGAAATCTGTACGGGCAGGCAGGCCCAGGGCGGCGGCAAACCCGGGATCGGTATAACGGTAAAGCACAAAAAAATTTTTAGTATAACCGCTCAGGGAGAAGGAGGAATCAGCCGGAGAGGGATGAATCAGAATGACCAGGGATGTAAAATACAACCATAACCGGGGCACCCGACAAAGGAATTCATTAAGGACTTTCATAACTGCGGGCTTCAAAATCTTTGCTTCACACTCGATGGGATTAA
>Ga0315555_1000796_pt1 | contig 22726 bp, 20 predicted proteins | sample SalMarSW160380MG_FD_202113 | JGI IMG/M metagenome (GOLD analysis project Ga0315555, IMG submission 202113) | Salt marsh sediment microbial communities from the Plum Island Ecosystem LTER, Massachusetts, United States - Salt Marsh Sediment SW1603-80 ... | reverse complement strand
AGATAGACTATAGTTCAATTAGTGATCGGTGATTTAGTTGTCTATTTACAGTTTCCAATATGGAATGGAATCTATCAATGCTGAATTAATGGAGTGTATCAACGAACTTCGATTTAGGTCTGTTGGGATAGTTGATGTAGCCATTGTTTCACTTGAAGGTTTACCATTAGTGTCTCTGGTTCTTGAAAGAGTAGAAGAAACCAGATTTGCAGCTATGACTGCAGCTATGCTCTCTTTAGGTGAGCGTGTATCAACAGAGTTGAATAAAGGTTTATTAAAGAAAATCTTCGTAGAGGGAGAACATGGATATATCATCTCAATGCAAGCGGGAGAAAATGCTGTATTAACAGTTAGTGCAACAATGGACACCAAGTTAGGTTTACTATTTTTAGATATGCAGAGAGCTACAGAGAAGATTGAAAAAATACTGTCTTATCATTAATTTTTATATCGAAATAAAAAACTCAAGGCGAAAAAGAGAAAAAGAACCGATCATACTCTATCTTGATAGATTTGGAAAAGACCACTTTATATTCTCTTCAAGAAATTAAAAAGAAAATTAAAGAAGCAGAGCAATTCTTACATAAATCCTTAGAAAGAGACGGTAAGAAGAGAAGTGGATCATATTATACTCCAATATTTATTGTTGAGTATATGGTAAAAAACACAATTTCTAAAGCAATAGTTGATAGGATAAATAATTTACAGAGAAAAATCGTTTTCAAAGATATCGAAGCTTTGACAAAGTGTCAAGACCTCGAAATTATAAATCTGTTATTCCACCAAATTCTGCCTACTTTTGTAGTTTGTGATCTTGCTATGGGCTGGGGGATTTTCCTCTTATATGCTTTTGATTTCTTTCTTTCCTTCTATCTATCTTTTCATTCTTATATTATTGATAACATGAATTATTCATTTAGAAAAGGAAGTACAGCACAAGAATGGATTATTAACAATATCATTTCAAATAATATTTGGGGATTTGATTTATCTTCTGAATCAGTTAAATTGGGTAAATTAAAATTAATAGAACGAGCTTTAATCTCTTTAAATCAGGAGACTGCCTATTTATCTGAATTCAAACTCTTTGTAGCGAATAGTTTGTTAAATTTACCTCATTTGTCTAAGAATAGAAAAGAATCGAATAAGGCGTATTTTGATGTAATTCTCGGGAATCCTCCTTATGTTAATGTGAAAAAACTCGATATAAAAGAAAGAAAATTATATTCTCAAATTTATAAAACATATAATCCTAATGGGGATATTTCCAACGTTTTTTGGGAAAAAAGCTTAGAACTTTGTAAAGATGGTGGAAGAATCTCTCTTATTACTCCTAGATATTGGTTAGAAGGAAATGATAGTGATAAACTTCGAGAATATATACTTGCTAATTCTTCAATAAGTGAGATAATTGATTTCAGAAGTAACAGAACACTCTTTCTTTCTACTGAAAATCGCTTAGGTGTAGATACTGCAATAATTACAATTCAAAAACATACTCCTCCAGAGAAAAACATTTCTGTAATGATCTCTCTCAAAGATACTATTGTTGATTCTATAAATAAAACCAGTTTTAAGGAGATTAATTTCAATCAGAATTTATTATCAAAAAAAAGATGGTCCTTTGAAAAAAACTCTACACTAGCTATGCTAGAAGATAACGCTGATTATTACTTAGGGGATGATAAAAAATACAAAGAATTTAATGGAATATGTAGTCTGGGTAAGGGTTGTTCTACTGGAAACAACAAGATTTTTAGACTGAAAAAATTGTCAAACCAGCTTTTTGAAGGACATAATGGACTTAAGGTTTCTTTGGAGAAACATGAGTTAAAAATACTTAGAGTTTTAATAAAAAATAGTGATATTTCGAGATTTATATGGAACCCAGGTTCCAATTATTGGATTTTTCTGAAAGATGAGGATATCGAAAAATATCCAAATATCAAGAACTATCTTTTGAATTTTATGCCACAATTAGAAAAAACTCAAAAAAAGTATGGATTGAAGCATTATTATGACTATGCTGCATATCGTTCTTTAAATCTGATAAATAGTTCATCTAAATTTATATGTCCTTATCAAGCCGCTGAAAATAAATTTGCTTTAATTTTTCCGGAAAACCCAAAAACAATTAACGAAACTGACATAATTACTTTGACTATTAAAGAAAAAATGAGCGGAAAAATAAAACCTCTGTACTTGTTATCTGTGTTAAATTCTGAGCTAATTCAATATTTTACAATTATTAATAACAAGAAAATATACAATTTGTATGATTTTCGCTCAAATCAAATTGCACATTATCCCATTAAAAAATGTAACAAACAAACCAGTTTTACATATCTTACATCCTTTTTAGTTCAAATTTTGCAGGATTATCAGAATGAGAATCTCAGAAATTTATTATTAGACCTTTTAAACACATTAGTTTATGAGTTATATTTCAAAGAACTTTTATCAACTGAATTTAATGAAAAAATAGAACAATATCTCCTACAAATTCCTCTTCAAGAAATGGATTCTGTTGGTCTTTCATCTGTCAATAGTATGTTAAATAAGCTCTTGAATGATGATTCAGTAAAGAAAGACATTAAAAAAATAAGAAATCTTACTCAAGTACAAGAAATTCAAAAATTTATCAAATTACGCTAAAATGATTAGTTTTTTCCATCCAAAGAATAGGGGTGGATATTATTGCACCATGTTCTTTCAAATCATCTATAAGATTTGTAAGTGAATCTATGTTCTTCTGTATTTCAATTTCTGATAAATACCTTTTTTTAGAAATATTATATGCAAAATGCCAAGAGTGCAAGTTTATAGAAATATAGGAATCATTTTCTTTTGAGTTTTTTAAAATCTGAATATAGTTCTTTACTACCTCTTCCTCAGATCTGGTTTTTTCAAATAATGGCCATAAGTAAGTATACATACCTTTCATTGAGCTTTCCTTAGGTGTTTTTATTACTGGAAATTCAACAATGTTCTTTTTTGTTCGATATGGAAATATTCCTGTTTCAGATTGTTTGTAAATCGAACTGTCATAACTAAAACCTAGTTCTTCAAGAATATCAATTGTATTGGATGAAAGTCTCATATATGGCGCTCGAAATCCCTGTATTTCTGTTGATAATAAATTCTCAATTTTTAATTTACCACTCTTTAACAATTCAAATTCTTCAGTTTTAGAAAAAGCGATTCCTGTATCTTCCCCTGTTAAATCCTCATGATCATACCCATGTAGACCATGTTCAAAAAATGGTTGGTTTAGCATATTAAATAAATTTGAATGCTTTCTTTTGAATAGTGTAAGTGTTCGTGCTTCGTAATAGAATGTTGTAGGAATTTGTTTGTTTATTAGATACGTAATCAAAGGATAAAAAGATTGTACTGTTCCATTTAGAGATATGGCTAATTCAGGATCTCTTATGATCTCTTCCGATTCATCTTTCTTATTGTCACTTACTGCGTGTCTGAAGTTCTTTATAGGAATTGCATAATCTCTATCGAAGTCAATACAAATGAACACATATGTCATATGATATAACACCACTTTATGATTTTATTTTTTTACAGCTAAAATTATGGTTTTACCTCTTACATCAACAATTTCACTATTAGTTAGTTGTGCAATATTTTTTCCAATATCCCTAGCAACATCAGTAGGTATAACTTTCAAACATTTGATTTTGACTGCTTTATCTTTTTTCAAGACATTTTCAACTTCTCTTATTATTCCTTCAGTTATACCGTTTTTACCTATTCTTACCTTGGGAGGTTCTAAACGAACTTTATTTATGATATCTTTCATTTATAACCTCCTTGCGTTTATAGTATGGTATTCTTGAGTATCTGTTACAATTAAAACATAATATTGCTACAACCTTATTAGATGACGATAAACGAACACGACAATTTATGCCTGGATGAAGAAAGTTTTTACAATGCTTACAAAATCTACTCTTCCATTCAGTTGGAAACTTTACTCTAGTTCTCATTTGGAGTTTTCTTGCTTGTGTAGCTAATTTCTGAGCCTGTTCATTATCTGTTTTTATGATTTTATCAGCTTGTTCCAATAGAGAAACAATTTGATCTCTAATGTCCTCTTGAGATAATAGTTGTTTACTCTTCCGCCTTAGTTTTCGGCGTCCTCTGTTGAATTGAACAGGTTTGTCAGTAGCCATTACGTATCTTCCTTGACTGAAGATGTGAAAAAGCTTATGAAAAAGTTTTGTTTTTTTGTCACTTATGAAATTAACAGCAATGATTCATCATGAAGGAGGTGTTGGTATATTTTTAACTAATTCCTTCATTTCATCATCAGAAATCTCTTTTCCATATGGCAACAAAGGTTTTTTCTGTTTTGAATGAACATTGATATTTTCAATTTTTATTTTGTAAGTATCATTCTTAATTTTCCTTTTACTAAATAAGGAGAATTTACTGTTTTGAGTATATTTATTATGTTTTTGACTTCTTGAGGACCTAGAAATTCCAACCAATTGTAAGATTTGTAGGATTACCTTTTTAGGACTAAAGGATGTTTGTTCAATCTCTTTATAAGATGGAAAAACTTCCTTTCTAATCTTCTTCTTACGTTGGATATTGGGAACAAATCTTTCTATTTTGAAGTAATTATACCAATTGGTTGAAACCTGTTGCTTATTTGATAATCCCAGAAGGAAAAGCACTTTGTTACGTTTTACTTCATATAAAGAATGAAAACGCAATGTAAAGGATATACGTTCTTTATATAAGATAGACAATTGTTGTAATTTATTCAGAAATTCAATACTCTCCTCAAAGGATTTTCCATTGAATGAGATGAGAACATTTCTTGATGAATCAAATTTCTTTTTCGGTTTTTTATTGATTTTTGAACTTAGATTTATAGTACAATTTTCAAAACTTAGCAAATCCTGGAAATATTGCATTATTTCACTGTTTGTTTCTTTTGGTAAAACTAGAGAAGAGAATATGTGATATTTGTCTGCAATTCTGATAATTCTTGATTCTGATGTTTTTTTCAGAGGAGAAAAATATGCTTCCATTAAATTTTCAGCTAGTCCCAAGTGATTTGTTGTTGATATTATCAGATATGGGCTAATGGGCTCCATTATTTGCATCTTATCAAGCAAGGTAGATACTTTGTTAATTACTTCACCAACATTTTCAGCTGAAATAACTAGAATTAATTTTAAAGATATTTCAGACATTTGAATGATATATGAATAACCGAAAGAATCAAAGAAATTGAAGATTCTACGGGATAATTGAGATAAAACTCCATCTTCAAGTTTAGTGATTGAAAAACAAATAACAGAAATTGCTTGATTATCTGATTCTAATATTATAAAATCATCAGTATTATGTATTTGAAACTTCGACATATTATCCAATAGTATATAGAGATTAGAGCATAAAAACCCAAAAATAAATGGAGAATAAGTGGTTTTAATCTCTCCATAAAGCTTCTATCGAAATTTCTTCTGGTTTGCTCAGATGAGGTGATTTAACCTCAGCAATAACAATTGTAACAGCAATCTCATCATCAGGCATCATGTCATCTATGTTACAACCCCAAACAAACTCAGCTTTAGGATGAATTTGATCTGTAATCATAGTTGTAATTGTATCTACTTCAGTCATAGATATGTTCTTGTTCGCTTTAATGTTAACAAGAGCTCCAGTTGATGAGTTTATATCTACATCTAGTAGCGGATTTGACAGTGCATTTGTTATTGCTTGTATAGCTCTGTTTTCACCTTTGCCTTTTCCAACACCAATAACTGCAGGTCCACTTCTACGAAGGATTTTCTTGGTATCTGCAAAATCTACATTAACTCTTGCTGGTAGAACAATCAATTCAGTTAAACCAACTACAGCGTTGATTAAAACATCATCAGCCAATTTGAAAGCATCCCATAGTGTAAAATCGGGTGCATACATTAACAATTTCTCATTGGGAACAACAATTATTGTGTTAGAGTATTCATTTAATTCTTGTAATCCCTCTAGAGCAGTTTCCATTTTGCTTTGTCCTTCTGAAGCAAAAGGAAGTGTACATACACTTACAACCAAACAACCTTCTTCTTGAGCTATTTTTGCTACATGAGGTGCTGCTCCTGTACCTGTGCCTTTACCTAAACCGCACGCAACAAAGACCAAATCGTTTCCTCTAACAAGTTCACGAATATCTTCTTCGTTTTCTTCAGATGCTGCTCGTCCTATGTTGGGATCATTCCCTGCTCCTGTACCATTTGTTAATTCTCTACCAAGAAGCATTTTTCGTTCTGCTTGAGTACTCAAAAGGTGTCTCGCATCAGTGTTTACAGCAACAGTAGTTGCACCGATAATACCACCTCTAGTCATAATATTATTAATGGCATTAGATCCTGCTCCTCCCACTCCAACAGCTAATATCCTATTGGATTGAAGAACTTGCTGTATGAAAGAATCCACAGAGCGACTGGAAAAACGATCAGAAGAGCTACTTTGACTGCTTAATAATCTCTCGAGTTCCTTATCAGTATCTTCACTGTCAAAAGATTTGTCATTATCGTTAGGAACTGGATCTTCTTCCTCATCTAAATTAATTATATAATGTTCATCCATATGTACTCAATCAAATTTTGTATAAAGCAAATAACAACACAAATATGACCGAGAAGACTCCTCAGTATTACATTATAAGCTATTAGAAAAGAATTGGTGCACGCGCCGGGATTTGAACCCGGGTTCCAGCCGTGGCAGGGCTGAGTCCTCCCACTAGACTACGCGAGCATGAAATTTGCTTTGGTACGCCAACCGGGATTCGAACCCGGGTTTCCAGCTTGGAAGGCTGAAGTCCTAGCCACTAGACTATTGGCGTAGTATGAACTACTCTCTTTGTTTAAAACTTTATTTTTAATCTTTTTGTTCTATTTGTTGTTTTCAAATTTTGGTAAATGGTAAAAAATTATTAAAGCTGCGTAATGTATTTCATAAGTTAAATAAGTTTATACAGAGATGATGAAAGTGCAAGAATTCCTAAAAGAAGCTGTTATAAGGCATTTACAAGAAACATCTGTGTTTTTGAAAAAATTGCATGAATATGAAAATGTATCGCTTAAAGAGATGTTAAATCAAGACAAAATAGAACCAGATTCTTTACTGTTCAAAATACCAGCAGAAGGAGCAAGACCGTTAGGGGAAGTAATCCTTCATATGATTCGCTCCTTAGAGTTCTATACTGTTGGGATAGTTGAAAATAAGTGGGAACCTTTACAGTATAATTTGTTGGAGTTTTCTACTATACCCGAAATTCTTGTTTTATATGAAACTGTGGCAACAAAAGTTACAGAATATATAGATAGATTAACATCAGATATGTTGAAAGCAGAAGTAATAAAATTCAATAGACCTGCAACAAAAGCAGAGCTCATTCAAGAGATGCTTGAACATAGTGTCCATCACAGAGGACAATTAAGTGTTTATTATAGATTTCTTGAAATCGAACCTCCCAGTATTGCTTATATAATATAAAAAAGAAGAGGATTTATCCTCTTTAATAAATATAAATTGCAGGGCGAAAAGGTTCTGCTTGATCTTTCTTAGGAGAATCCGATTCTTCAGCGAATCTTACCTCTATTACAGAGTTTGTAGATGCTTCAATGTATTGTTTTGAATTTAGAATAATCTCATGTTCTGTTTCTCTGTTGAACGAGTATGGTATTTCATCTCTGTTTCTCAATAGTTTTTTAGCATACTGCACCGCTAATTTTCCTTTTTTCTTGATATCCGGATCTTCCATTATCTCAGAAATAAGATTTTCAGAAGAAGCTAGAAACTTTATCAATATTGATTCCTTCCATTTTGAGGAAATAATGATCTCTATTTTATTGATTTCTTCAGATTTAACCATTTTCAGAATTTTATTGATATCTGATATTACATCTAACAAATATAGTTCCTTTTGTTCAAGTGTTGAATCAATCTTACTTTGATTCGTTTCAGGAAAACGACTATTACTAACAAATCCCTCCAGATTCATCATTGACCAGAATTCTTCAGCTAAATGAGGAGTGAAAGGACACATTAACAAGATCCAGGTTTGTAGTGTTTCCAACAATAAAGATGAATTTTCTCCTCCTCTATTCAAGTACTGAACGATTGTTTTATAGATTGAATAGTAGATTTCCTGTGAAATGTTTCGAAAGTTTAATTCTGTTTCAAAATCTTCTCTTATCTTTTGAACAGATTTGTTAATTCTTGATAGTAGATATCTGTCTAACTCTGAATACTCTTTATTTGCTGATTCATTGCTAAAATCAATGAGAACCTTCTTGACTAATTCGTAGATTCTACTCAGATGTTTGTTGTAAACTTCAACAGTCTTCATGTCCCATTCAATATCTTGATGAGCTGACTTACTATGGGCGAAATATAGACGCACACCGTCAACAATATACTTCTGAATTGGTTTTGCTCCACCTTTACTCTTAGACAATTTAGTAGCTTGAGGTACTGATTCAGTTTTAGTGTCCTCTTTTTGGACCACCCAATAGTTTACAAATATTCCTTTCGGCCAAAATAGTGGTTTCAGAATTGCTATATGATTCATAACAAATACTGGAAAATGAACAGATTGGTGTTCTTTTCCCCCTAGATTCAAGTCTAGAGGATACCAATACTCTATTGCTTCTCTAATTTCCTTCAAGGTTTCTGGTTGGATGTTGGTTTGTTTATTTAGAGAATCTGGATTCCCTTCTCCTAGGAAAACATAATCAAAGAATGCCTCTGATAGCATCTCTGGTGTGATAATTCCACTATTAACGTATTTTGCAATGATATAGAAAATAGGGTATAGAGTTGAATCAGCTATAGGTTCCACAGTCCAGTCTTCATCTTGAGGAAAAGCGGTTCCCAACCATTTTCCTTGTCTAGCACATGCTCTATCATTATACCAATCAATAATTCCTTTGAAGTTTGTCTTAAATTGTTTAGGATAGAATGTCATTGTTTTTGAATGTTCAATGGTTTTTTCTTTCAATTCCTTTTCACTGTATTTGATAAACCATTGATCGGGGATCATACGTACTGAGACTTTGTTTCCACATCTGCAAATTACTTCTTTAGAGAACTCTATAATACGAAATGTGGAAAAGATACCTCTATCTTCTAGAGTTGTTACAACGTTCTCCTTTACTTCAGATATCTTCTGACCAGAAAATTCTTCTACAGTTATTATACCTTTATGAAATTCAACTTTATAGACTTCTTCTGTTGCTGATTTTAATTTATCTGTGTCTTTCTGGGTTTGAATTCCATATTTTAGACATACTTCTTTGGCAGATAATTTTCCTAATGGGCTAGAAATTATCGAAATTGGTTGTATTGATGAAGCTAATTTCTTAATCTCCGAATTAGTTTTCTTTAGTTCTTCTAAAGTAATCCAATCAAAAGGTGCATGTGCAGGGACACTCATAACAACTCCCGTTGCTATATCAGCATCAACAAAATTTCCAGGTAATATCGGTATTTGTTTTTCCGTTGCTATATTGTGAACATAGTTACCAATTAATTCTTTGCCTTCGAATGTAACATTAACTTCTCTTTGCTTTCCCAATTTCATGCTACCTACACATGATTTACTTACTATCCAACTTTCATCTTCAATTTTAACCATAGCATATGTTTCATTAGGATTCACCCAGATATTCGTTACACCATAAACAGTTTCAGGTCGCAGAGTTCCAGTGACAAAGAAGACCTTGTCTCCAATCCACTCAGCTTTGAATTTAATAAGAATGAACTCTAATTGTTCGGCATCGCCACCTTCAGAGATATCTGTTTCTGAAGGATCAACTGCTATAGATCCGTCCAAAGGACACCAAGGAGCATAGTGTGGTTTCTTAACTAGCAGGTTCAAATCTTGTAGTTTCTTGAATTGCCATTGGATGAATTTTTGATATCCTGGGGATATTGTATTTGTGAAATATCTGGAATCACAAGTAAATCCGAATTTTTTCCAACTGGAAACATATTCTTTACTGAAATAGTCAATTGCCACTAAAGGATTAGCTAATTTTGGAATGAAATCAGGAGGACAATTATTTTCTAACAGATAGTTAATAGTTGCTTCTTCTCTGTTCTTTATTTTCAAAGAAAATCCTACTGGAGGTAATCCAGAAGCATGGACTCCTACAGGAAGTAGAACGTTGTAACCTTGCATCCTTTTGTATCGGGCGATAACATCTAAGTATGAATATCCTCTCATATGACCTATGTGCATAAAACCTGAAACATTAGGATAAGCCCAAATAAGATAGAACTTCTCTTTAGTTGGGTCAGGATCAGCTTCAAATAATCTGGCTTCAGACCATTTCTGTTGATATTTGCTTTCTATTTCTTTCATAAAGGACTCAAAGTTAGACATTTACAATCCTCCTTTTTTGAAACATAAAACCTCTAAGAGAGAATTCAGAGTCACTTCGATTAATTAGAATATTAGTAGTAAAGCTCTGAGATTTTGATGAAATCTCAAAGTATTCAATAGTGCTATCTAACCTAGATAAATGTAGTTTAAAGTTAAAACCTTTATCAAAAATAATAGAGTCTAAGCTAGTATGGGTCAAAAAATGTTTGTCAGTTATTGAGAACACAAGCCCTCATTTTAATTAACCTCAATAGTGTATTATCTAAAGGATTTTTATAGGTTTTGATAAAAAATAAAAAGAGTTTGGGATTCGTTTTATTTTCCCCAATGCTCAAGAGCTATTGCTAATTCAACGTGATCTTTTGCATATTCATCAAGTGAAATGCCTTTTAAAGTAGCATCTAGAGCTTGTCTCATAGCCATAGCTCCTTTACGAGTACCACCTGGATGCCCATGAATTCCCCCGCCTGCTTGCAAGATAATGTTATTTCCTCCATATTTTACCAGATTTGGAATTTTAGCTGGATGTAAACCACCAGAAGCAACTGGAAAAACTGTTTTGAATTCGTACATCTCATTAAGTAAGGCATTTTTAATTTTCATTTCAGCATCTAAATCTGTATCCATTTTTCCTTGTCCATAAGAACCTATATGCAGTTGATCTCCACCTGCCATCCTTACAATCTTAGCTACTGGTAACATTGAAATACCATGAAGTGGATTTCGAGTAAAAGCTGCATGCATAGTACGATGAACGTGAATTGGAACTTTAACACTAGGATCTGCAGCCATTTGGGCAAGTTCTTGATAGCCTGTCAATATTACATCAATCATTAAACATTTAGCTCCATTATCAAGTACATCTTCGATTCTTCTCCACATAACATCATGTTTAGCAGTTACATTTACTGCATGGATAACTGTTCTACCTGTTTCTTCTTTTACCTGGTCAAGTTTTTCTAAAACGTTGACAGTACGATCTTCAATTGGACAGAATGGTTGATTACTAAGATTTTCATCGTCTTTTATGAAGTCAACACCACCCATTGCAGCTTCATATGCAACTTCGGCCCATTCTTTTGCTGTCAAACCCATCTTTGGCTTAACGATTGTACCTACATGAGGACGACCTGGAAATTCTCCTTTATCAGTTCCTATGATTTTACGAACACCTTCAATACCAAATTTAGGACCAGGAAAATAATCAGCTATACTTCTTGGAAATTCTACATCTAACCATCTGATATTTCGTAACTTACCTAATCCAAACAGATTTCCAGCAAGCATAGATAGAATGCTTGTGATACCAGCTTCCATATCAAATGTTTCTACTTGAAAACCAATAGTGACTTCTCCACTCTGATAGTCGTCGTGAGTTTCAAAGACTTTCTTATCTAAAACCTCTGCACGTAACTTTGCTACGTGAGGTTTACCTTCAGTTGTAGTTAAATCAGTCCATGTACCGACACTTTCCTCATCACAGATTTCTTCTGCGGCTACATCAACACTTTCTGAGTGTTCTACATAATAATGTGCAACTACCAATTCTTTGTATTGTTCTGTCATAATTTTTACCCCTTTATTTAATCTTAATTATATAATTTCATCATTCATTACCATGAATGGATATTCTTGTCTAACCACAAGATACACTGCTGATGGTGCAAAGACACCAGCTTCAGATATGATACCATCAATAAGGTCATGCGATACTGTTTCGAATGCAGGATTAAGAAAATTAAGCCCTTCAGGAGGATTTTCCCATATTTCCTTGCTCTCTCGCATCTCTATCTCAGATAGTTTTCCTATGCTTGTTTCTGGATCGTATTTTAAGAGATTGATGGCAGAATAGAATGGAACATCCATTTCTTGTGCAGCTAATGCTAGTAATCTTGTTCCTATTTTATTGATAACTGTACCTTGACTAGTTATAGAATCAGCACCAGTGATTATAATATCAACATCATGTCTGTTAATCACCCATCTCATAGCACTATCAACAACTTGAGTGGTTGTAATTCCAGCATCTACAAGTTCTTTTGCAGTAATACGACCTTGATAGCGAGGACGGGTTTCTGTACAGAAGACTTTTATCTCTTTACCTTGGCGATGGGCTTCTAGAATAATTCCTGTTGACAAAGATGAGTGACAATGAGTCATAATGGTACTACCCTTCTTAATACGATGAGCACCATATTGGATAACTTTTCTTTTTGATTCTTCTAGAAGGTTAATGTATCCCTCCGCAAAAGATTTGACCGTTTCTCTTGCTTCTTGTATTGAAGAAGCTTTTTCGTGAAGATTATAGATTATATATCGAAGACCGTTTCTAAGCGCGGGTTCAGTCGCTCTTGCAGTCGCTAAAACTTGACGTGCTTTTTCTAGTTCCTTGAACATATTGTCAATAGAAGAGACTTCAAGACGCTCAGCTAAAGAAGAAAAGGCATTAACACCTTCAATAGCTATGTTAGTTGCACCTTGAATCTTAAGAGAGCGAATGTCATCTACAACTTGCATGAATGTTGAGTCCATATAAATCACTAATAGACAATTAACTACAATAACGAGAGGGATAATAAAGAATTGTGGTCAGAACAATTTTTGAACAATGTTTTATATACTGAAAACTGAGTGAGCTTTAAAGCTGGTGATATTATGAGTAATAAAACAAAATTTGGAATATATATTGCTAACCATGGGATTACAGATAACCCACAAGATTATGTTAAGTTAGCTAAGAGTGCGGAAGAATGTGGGTGGGAAGGTTTCTTTATATGGGATCACGTTTTCCTGCCGTGGTCACCAGAAGAAGATGTCTTAGATTCATGGAGTTTATTGTCTGCAATAGCTACTCAAACGAATAAACTCACTCTTGGTACAACAGTTACGCCTTTAGCAAGAAGAAGGCCAATGGTAATAGCTAGACAAGCAATGACAATTAATAGACTATCTAATGGAAAATTTATTCTTGGTGTGGGATTAGGAGGTACAGAGGAATTAAAAGTTCTAGGTGAAGAAGAGAACCCTAAGGTTAGAGGAGAGATGCTTGATGAATCTTTAGAGATTCTAAAGGGTTTGTGGTCGGGAAAACCTTTTACTTATGATGGAAAATATTACAAGATAAAAGAATCTGTTCAATTTAAACCAGCAGACGATATAAAAATCTGGGTAGGAGGTTTTTGGCCTCATAAAAAACCATTTCGTCGGGCTGCAAAATATGATGGAATTTTTCCATTGAAAGTAGGATCTGATCCTTCAATATATATTGAAGATTATCAAGAAATTAAGAATTATATTGGAAAGTACAGGAAATCATTGGAATCATTTGATCTCGTAAAAAGCATATTTACAGTTAAAGATAAAGATGAGGATGCCTATATCCATGAATTCATGGACTTTGGCGTTAGTTGGCTATTAGAGGCTTTTTGGTCAGAACGATGTTCTTTGAAAGAAATACAGAAGAGAATAGAGCAAGGACCTCCAGAATAACTTTATATAAACAAATGAGGTTGCGTATAGGTATTGCTGCTTAAACCTGCAGATCGTTTTTTCACTGTAAAACGTATTTCAAGGGAAAGTTTTATTATTCTTCCTTAGCATATTATTGTCTGTTAATTATTAGTTGAGATAAATAGGAATGTGTCAGACATGAAAGTCACAGGGTTCGCATCAAAAGCTGTAGGACAGCCACTAGAGCCTTTCACTTACGAACAACCAAAAATAAATCCACATGATGTCCTGGTTTCGGTGACACACTGCGGTCTGTGCCAGACAGACATCCACGCTATTGAAGATTACTACGGAATAACTACTTTCCCATTTGTCCCTGGTCACGAGATTGTTGGGCATGTGTCAGCTGTGGGAAGTGCAGTATCTGACCTCAAAGAAGGAGATCGGGTCGGCATTGGTTGGCAAGGTCGTTCTTGCATGAAATGTGAGTGGTGCTTGAAGGGTGAAGAACAACTTTGCATGGATATCGTATCGTCAGCAACATGGAACCCCTATGGTGGTTTCTCATCCTCTGTCTGTGTGGATAGCCGTTTTGCTTACTTGATTCCTGATTCCATGCCCTCAGAAGTGGCTGCAGTACTCATGTGCGCTGGGATCACGGTTTACTCACCGCTCCGTTCTTACGCAGCTCAACAAGAGAAAAAAATTGGCATTATTGGTGTGGGGGGATTGGGTCACCTCGCGATACAGTTCGCGCACGCCCTCAACTATGAAGTAACTGCAATTTCCTCCTCTCCGGACAAGAAAGAACAAGCACTGGCATTTGGCGCAGATCACTTCATGGTTTCGGACAAAACCAGCATGCAAAAAGCAGCGTTTAGATTTGACCTGCTGTTATGCACCGCTCATGGAAAGCTTAATTGGGTAGATTTGTTGGATATCCTGAAAAAGAATGGACGCTTGATTCTTGTCGGTTTCCCTGACGTAGAGTTCAATTCGACTGACCTCGTGGCACACCAACTAACGATTGCTAGTTCCTTCCTTGGCAATCGGAAAACGATGCGAGAGATGCTATCATTCGCACATGAGCACAATATCGTTCCCAAGTTAGAGTTAATGCCCATGACAAAGGTAAACGAAGCTATTCGAAAGGTTAAAGAGAACAAAGCACGCTACCGAATTGTCCTATATAACGACATCGAGAAAGTGGAACTCTAAATGAGACTTACATTTTAATAATGATGAATTAGTTAAGAATTTGAATAAAAATACTTAAAATTGAATTGGTGGGGCACGGCGGATTCGAACCACCGACCAATTGGTCACTCATTTTTGACTCACAAAAACTATGAGCCAATCGCCTACTAGTTGAGAGGTACGCAACCTTTCAACTTCTAACCAAGCTGAGCTAGTGCCCCTTGTTACAAACTATTTTTTCTTATGGTTTTTTTAAGTTTTTTCTTCTCATCTATATTCTTTACTAACTTTAGCATATATTTCCTTAGATCTTTTACTTTCGACTTTGTGATCTATAATAGGCTTTGGATAGTCTATCTCATTAAAATTAATTATTTTAAACCAGTTGTGTATAATTCTGTTTTCCACCTCTTGAAGTTCAGGTATCCATTTTTTAATATACTCACATTCTGAATCAAACCTCTTCTGTTGTGTCCATGGGTTAAAAATTCTGAAGTAAGGTTGCGCATCACAACCTGTTGAGGCAGCCCACTGCCAATTTCCATTGTTTACTGAGATGTCGAAATCCACCAGTTTCTTTGCAAAATATTGTTCTCCTTTTCTCCAATCTATGTGTAAGTCTTTTGTTAAAAATGATGCTACAATCATCCTGACTCGATTATGCATATAACCGGTTGTGTTTAGTTCTCTCATTCCTGCATCTACTATTGGAAAACCTGTTTTACCTTCTGACCATGCTTCAAAATGCTTTTTGTCTTCTTTCCATTTGATTTTATCATATTTTTCTCTAAAGGATTTTTTATAAACTCTCGGAAAATAATATCCAATTTGAGTGAAGAAATCTCTCCAATACAGTTGTCTTATTAATGGGTGCTCTTCACCTAATTGTGCTCTTATTTTATGATATACCTCTCTTACTGAACATAAACCAAATTTAAGATACGCTGAAAGATGTGTTGTTTTATCTAAGGAAGGAAAGTCCCTTTCATATTCATAATTTCTATACTCTGTTAAATTTTCTAAAATTCTTCTACAATTATTATGACTACCATGAACTGAAATTTCAGTATTTTCTTTCTTCATGAATAAATTGATATTCTCAACTCTATTCTCGCTGTTGATCTCTCCTTGAAAGTAGTTCATGAGATTATTCTTCTTTGGATATTCCACTCTAATTTGTTTAGCTTTATTGTAATATGGAGTAAAAACGACATAAGGTTCATTCTTTGTTGTAAATACATCTTCAGGTTCATTTAGCATATAATCATTGGATTTATACAAACCTATTTCATGTTTCTTGCAGACTTTAGCTATTCTTTGATCTCTTTTCTTGCTGAAAGGTGTATAATCTCTATTTATGAAAACTGCATCTATATTATTTTGAATAATTAAATCCTCTATTGCTTTCTCTGGTTTATCAAAAATGATGTTTAATTTAGAATTGTTTTGTTTTAATTGATTATCTAAATCATTCAAAGTTTCCAACATAAATTGTAAGATATTGGTGTTTGTATTATCTTTTTCAACAATTCTTTTATCTATAATGAATAAGGGAATAACCTCGTTTGACTCTTCTAGTGTTTTTATCAAACCTGTATTATCAAATAACCTCAAATCTCTTCTAAAAATGAACAAAGATTTGTTGTAAATCCCTTTTTTCATATAATCATACTAAGATTGAGGTAAAAGGATAATAAACTTTAGTTGACACAGATTTTCTCTGAGTTATTCCTCTAAGATTTTTGGACCTGAAAGAATAGGTTTCACATATTCTACTATGGATTCAGATAATGTGTTTATTTCACCTTTAGAAAACTCTTCATTTCTCTTTTTAGAACAACTTTTACATAAGCCAGCTGGTAATATTACTTTAGAAACAAGATCCTTTTTTTCTCTACTTCTACATCTTCCACAAATCGGTTTTCCACACTCTTTACACTTAAATTTCGCTGTAGCTCCACAATTTAAACAAATAAGCACTATCTCTTCGTTCTTTTCACCAATGATTATCACAATAATCAAAATATTCTCGAGTATTAAATCCCAACAATTTTTAAAACAAAAAATGACTTCTAAAGAAGAACGCTTCTTCTTTATTGAAGGAATTAATGATCAACTAGAGTAAGTTTTAGGTTGTATCAATCTATTATCCCCGTAACCATATAATAACTTAGGAACCCATTTAGTAAGGATATAAAGATTATTACAATTATACATACTCCAAACATGAACCAATTTCTCTCTCCAAAAATTATTCCCGCGTAAGTGAAGTAGCTGTAGATTATCATTCCTGAAACAACGAAGAACAAATAATAAGGAAAAATTAAATTCGGGAAAAGCATTGATATCCCACAAACAATACCTGCTATAGTAGTGATGATAAGGGCAATAAAAACGAATAGTTTAGATGGTATTTTTAGTTCTTCTCGATTTTTTTCATTGAATAAGCTTTTTATTTTAAAAAATAAAGAAGCGACATTTCTTCCAATCATAAATAGACTACAAACCCAGACGATAGCTAGCAATGCCATAGTATCAATATTTGTGTTTTCTATTAATTAATTTTCTGCTAAGAGGAAATCTGCTTCTTCAGCGTTGAATGAACTTCTTACAAAAGGTGCAGATGCAACGAAATTAAATCCCAAATCATATGCTATTTTTTCATATTCTTTGAATAAATCAGGGGTCACAAATTCTTCTATTTCTAAATCTGAACTTGGAGGTTTAAGATATTGGCCTATTGTTAAAATATCACAATCAACTGCACGCAAATCCTTCATAACTTCAATTACTTCTTCTTTTGTTTCACCTAAACCTACCATCAATCCTGATTTTGTGTGAATCTTAGGATTGATTTCTTTAACGATTCGAAGTAAACTCACTGAAGTTTTGTAATTAGCTTGTGGTGTGACCTTTCTAAACAATCTAGGAACAACTTCTACATTGTGATTTATTATGTCAGGTTTTGATTCAACAATTGTTCGAATATCCTCTTCCTTTCCTTTTAGGTCTGGGATGAGAAGTTCTATGATTAAATTAGGATTATAATCTCGTAGTTTTCGTGTAATTCCCGCGAAATGAGCAGCGCCTCCATCTTTGAGATCATCCCTTGTTACAGAAGTAACAACTATATGTTTTAGTCCTAGTTTTTTAGTTGCTTCTACTATATGATCTGGCTCTTCTGGGTCTAAAGGATTTGGTCTACCGAATCTAATGTCACAGAATTTACAATCTCGAGTACAAATATCCCCCATAACAAGAAAGGTTGCAGTCTTTTTTTCAAAACACTTCCCTATATTTGGACACATCGACTCTTCGCATACTGTATGTAAATCTAGTTTTCGAAGAAGTTCTTGAACTTCACGTACCTTTTCTCTATCCATTCTTCCAATTCTTAACCAGTCAGGTTTTTGTATTCTAGGCATTTTCTTTTATCCTCTTTTTTAATTCTTCATCTGTTATTTGTTCAAGTTCAATCTCAAAGATTGATTCAAATAACTTTTCAAATTTTTTATAAATTTCCTTTATATCCAGTTTTTTTCCGAGTATTTTTTCCATTGAAATGGGTTCATATTCGGTGATACCACAAGGTACGATTAAACGAAAATGGTCCATATTTGTATTAACGTTTAAAGCTAATCCATGGGAGGTAATCAGTTTTGAAGCTCTTGCTCCTACAGCTGCGATTTTCCATGGTCTTCCTTGGTAATTAAGCCAAACTCCAGGATATCCTTCTTTTCTCCAACCTTCTATTCCATATCCTTGTAGTAATTGGATTAATATTTCTTCCATATTCCATACAAACTGGTCAACACTAATACTTAATCTTGAGAGATTTAAAAGAAAGTATCCAACTAATTGACCTGGTCCATGATATGTTACTTCTCCTCCTCTAATTACCTCGATCACGTCAATTCCTTCTTTTTGTAAAATATCTTCTGTAGCTAAAATGTCATCTCGCGAGCCTTTTTTACCAATTGTAAAGACAGGATTATGTTGTAAAACTAGTAAAAAATTATCGAAATCCCTATCTTCTTCTTTGATTAGCCTTATATCTTGTTGTAATTTCAAAGATTTTCGATATTCAATATAATCATATTCAACAAGATAACATTTTCTCATTATTTTCTTCTTTAAAACTGTGTTTTTAGCAATTGTGGTCTGTCAGTAATTGTAAGCTTCAGTAAAGTTGAAAAGCAACCTTACACAGAAGTTATAATTGGTTATCAATGGCTAAATTTCTAACAATTCTACTAGCAGAAGCTTCACTTGAACCTTTTCCCGAAGAGCTAATGAAGAATATCAAGGTTCGTAATTATTTTTCAAAAATAAAAGCTAAACCATCAGAAGTGATGCTTGATACTAGTTATCACAAACATCTACTTGAAGGTCTACCTGATTTTGAAAAAAGAGGTAGACCAGACATTGTTCATTTTGCGTTATTATCTTGCTTTGGATCAATTTTAGCAAGAGATCATAGATTAAGGGTTATGATACATACTTGTAATAATGAAGTTATTTTTTTAGATCCGGAAGTAAGATTACCTAAAAATATTGATAGATTTAATGGTTTGTTTCTTCAATTATTTAGAGATAAACAAGTTCCTCCTTCTGGGGATAAAGTCTTAATGAGCCTTAAACCAGGTAATTTATTTGATTTAATAAAGAAACTTCGTCAAGAACATGATCTAGTTATTGAATTTAGTGTAAAAGGAGAACAGTTAACTCCTTCAGAGTATTCAGACATAATTTATGGTGCGACAAATCCTTTACTGATTTTTGGCGCCTTTCCTCATGGTGAATTAATGAAGATACCTAAGAATCTGGTTGACAAAAAATTAGGTATCTATAAAGAAGGATTAGATCTTTTCGCTGTGATCTCACAAATTCTAGCTAGTCAACATATGTTAGAAGAGAATAAACTGACTGAAAAGGACGTTGAAACTGAAGAAATCTTTTGGGAATAACACAACGATTCATACAAGTCTCTCTAACTTCCTAACGACATATTTAAATTCCATCTCTTAGAGGCACAATTAGGTGAAAATACTGCCATTAACTAAGTTAGAAAAACTATTGCATCCTGATAGTGTTGCAATTATAGGAGCTAGTCCAGATAAAAAGAAAGTGGGTTATGCGGCCTTGAAAAATATGGTTCTGAGTGGATTTAAAGGCAGACTTTATGCAATTAATCCTAAAGCAGAACAATATGGGGAGATAGAGGGAGTGAAAGTTTATGCAAATATAAACGAAATTGATGATGATATTGATTTAGCAGTAGTCTGTATTCCAGCAAGATTTATTCCTTCATTAATGGAGGATTTAGGAAAGAAAGGAGTAAAATATGCTGCAGTAATTACTGCTGGATTCAAAGAAACTGGTGAACAAGGAGCAAAACTAGAACGGCAATTAGTCGAAATAGCTAAGAAGTATGGAACAAGAATTGTAGGACCTAATATCTTAGGTGTTATAGATACTTCTGCTCCTATGAATGCAAGTTTTGCTGAGCGTTCTCCTATTAAAGGAGAAGTTGCGTTTTTAAGTCAAAGTGGAGCTTTGTTAACAGGTATTTTAGACTGGAGTTGTGCAGAAGGAATTGGTTATTCAAGTTTTGTTTCTCTTGGAAATAAAGCTGATTTAGATGAAACAGATTTTATTGAAGCTTTAGCAGATGATGATAATACTTTAGCTATATTGGCTTACCTAGAAAGTATTAGTCGTGGAACCGAGTTTATAAAAGTATGTAGAGAGGTCACACGCAAAAAACCAGTGATTGTCATTAAATCAGGCAGGTCTGAAGCAGGCTCAAAAGCAGCATCATCACATACGGGCAGTATGACAGGTGCAGATACAACCTATGATGTGGCTTTTGAGAAAAGTGGAGTAATAAGAGCTGAAGACGCTCAAGAAATCTTTGATGTAGCTTTTGCATTTAGTTTCATGCCTGTACCAAAGGGAAACAAAGTGGTAATTATTACTAATGCTGGAGGTCCAGGAATACTCGCAACAGATGCTGCTGAAAAATATGGCCTTGAATTAGCAACCCTTTCTGAAGAATTTAAAGATGAATTAAGAACATTTCTACCTCCTGCAGCAAATTTTAACAACCCGATAGATGCCTTAGGAACAGCACAAGCAGAAGATTATGGTCGAGTTTTAGAGTTGTCCTTGCTTGATGATAATATTGATGGAGCTATAGTTATCCTTACACCACAAGCAATGACTGAAGGACAAGAAACAGCTGAGAAGATAATTGAAATTCGTGCTAAATATCCACAGAAACCAATTGTGACTATTTTTATTGGTGGGGAAATTCTTGGTCCAACTATCTATCAATTAAAGAAAAACAAAATCCCTTGTTTTCCACTTCCTGAACGTGGAGTCAGAGCTATGTCTGCATTAGCAGACTATAATAAAATTAGAACTAGACCAATCGATGATCAAGTCCCAGATATTAAACGTGATAAGGAAGAAGTTCTAAAGATACTGGAACGTGTTAAATCAGAGGGAAGAAGTAATCTCCTTGGAACAGAAGCAATAGAAGTTGCTCAAGCATATGGCATTTATACCCCTGTAACAAAACTTGCCCATTCAGCTGAACAAGCAGCTGTCCTAGCTGAGGAGATCGGTTTTCCAGTTGTTATGAAAATAACAAGTCCTGATATTATACATAAAACAGATATTGGTGGTGTTCGACTTAATATCAATAGCAAAGAGGAAGCATCGAAGGTTTACGAAGAGATTATTGCAAACGCAAAGAAACATCATCCTGAATCAAAGCTTCTAGCTGTTGACATTCAAAAAATGGAGAAAACAGGTAAAGAATTAATTGTTGGTTCCATGAAAGATCCACAATTTGGTTCACTAGTAATGGTTGGGTTAGGTGGTGTTTATACAAATTTCTTAAAAGATGTATCATTTGGTCTAGCACCTCTAACAGAAAACGAAGCTTCTACTATTCTGAAAAGAACAAAAACATATACCCTCCTTAAAGGAGTACGAGGTGAACCACCTTCAGATATTAAAGCAGTAATTGACACTTTAGTAAAGATCTCAATTTTAGTTCATGACTTCCCACAGATAAAAGAACTAGACGTAAATCCTTTCTTTGTTTATGAGGATGGAGAAGGTGTATCAGCTCTTGATGTAAAAATCACTATTGAGTAACTAATGTTACTCTCTTCTTTTGTATTATTTATGTATTATTAATGTAATTGTAAACTTACGAGAACTTTGATAAATTTAAGTTAAGATCTCTTTAATAAGTTTTAAAGAATTTATTTGAATTTCAAAATTAAATGAATTATTGACCGTTTTTCAATCCCTCAAAAACTATAAAGCCTGTCTTTAATTTTTCAGCTTCTTCTTCTGTTAGTTTGAACGATTCCAGTTTATTTTCATCAGCAGGAATGATGGTGGAATTTCCAAAAGGATCTTCAACAATAACATCTATCGGTTTGTTCTCATCAATATACTCATCAATCATCTTGATGTAGTCACTGATTTTCTGTCTTTCCTCTTGAGTCTCTGCATCATTCAGAAGGAATTTCACTTTTCCTTGTATATCTCTCAGAATACCTTCTATATTGTTAACAAAACCATTTGCATTGGGACCAGGTTCAATCATAGCTCCAATTTGAGGAAATCTTATGGTACCAT
>Ga0315555_1000787_pt1 | contig 22871 bp, 22 predicted proteins | sample SalMarSW160380MG_FD_202113 | JGI IMG/M metagenome (GOLD analysis project Ga0315555, IMG submission 202113) | Salt marsh sediment microbial communities from the Plum Island Ecosystem LTER, Massachusetts, United States - Salt Marsh Sediment SW1603-80 ... | reverse complement strand
ACTTCCCCTCGATTTTCATTTTGGACTACGCCTCCTCTTTATTTCTTTGGTATCTATGTCAAACAGGTCAAACTCAAACGGGTCTAGGACTTTAACCCCCTCGACCTCGGGCGGCATCTCAAACTTACTGTTGGAACTCTTCTTTGACACCGGTAAATCTTTTTTCGCCCCCCTATTACAAACCAAACCACCACCAAAATTCCCCCCGCTTCTATTTCAGCAGAAACGGCGTCTTTTAGGGTAATTTGGGACTCTTCCAGTCCTTCATCGGCCTCATCCACGCCGCCTTCTCGACGAACTCGTCGTGGGCCAGAGGCACCGGCGGGTGGCTGAGGAAGTTGGGGTCAAACTCGTCCTTGACCGCCAGCATCCACTTATGGTAATTCGGCCCGTAGGCCGGCCCGGTGAGGTAAAGCGGCTGGTGCGGCCCCAGAAGCGAAGTATAAAACCGCTTCCTGATATTCTCTTTAGACGTCTCCAGGTAGAAGTGGTCAACCCCATCGGTATTCTCATCGGGGTCCCAGTAGACCAGGAACTCGGAGTAGCCCTGGTGGCCCAGCTCAAAGCTCTGGAACCAGCCGGGGTCGCCGTAGTCGGGCATAAGCGGCGGGGTGAATTTCCTCTTAAGTTTAGCGTAGTTCTCCCCGTGGGGCAGGGCGTGCTCCAGCGTCTCGATGACATAGTCCACGGAGACATAGCCGCCGCACATCAGCCACATGCCGGCGGAGTCGGCGTTCTTGAACCAGGACTCGTCGGTAGGCCGGGTGCGGCGGGCTTCGCCGCCAATCTCGGTGATGATATCGTTGAGCACCCGCTCCTCGTACTCCATCTGCTCTTCGGAGCCGAAGCCGACCAGCAGCACCCGGAGCAGGTGAAAACCGCTGATGGTCTCCTCGCTCTCCTTGGACCAGATATCCCAGTACTCCTCTTTACAGCTGGCCTTGGCGATGGCCCGCCAGAATATAGGCACTTTGGTGGCGCCGGCCCCTATCTCGGCCCGGGCCATCTCGAACATGGCTTTTTTCATGGATTCTTTGCTGGGCATGGTAAAGTTTATCCACTTCACCCGGTTGGACGGAAGCTCAAGGGCGGTATGCGGCGAGATTCCGGTCGGCGTCAGCCGCTCCGGCTGGAAGGGCAGCAACTTGATGGCCATCTTGGTTACAATGCCCAGGCACCCCCGGAGTCCGGTAAAGCCTCTCAGCAGTCCCCGCAGGTCAGGCCCCAGCCCCTCCCCCCAGAAGGGGTCGTCCTGTAAGGCCAGCGAGCCCATCTTGACCAGCTCGCCGTCGGGCAGGACTAATTCGGTGCCCAGTATGCGGCGGTGGGGCAGGCCGATGCGGTAGCTTAAGGGCGACCAGCCGTCGCCGAGCATGTTGGCGATGGCGGAACACTGCGAGCCGCCCCCGCCGACGATAATATAGCAGCCCCGCTTCATCGCCTCCTCCTGGAGCTGGGAATAGATAACCCCCGACCCCACCACGGCGTAGAGGTGCCTCTCGTCAATCTCAAAGTCGTCCATCCGCTTCAGGTCGATGAGCAGCTCGTCATCAACGTGGCAGTGAGAGCGGGGGCCGTACCAGCCGGTGCTGTAGGGGACATAGGGTACTTTATAACGGTTGCAGACCCTTACTATCTTCTGGACTTCCTCGGTGGTCAGGGGCAGGATAACGCCGCCCGGTATCTTGGTCATTACCCGCTCGTAGCCCAGGCCGGCCTCATAGCCACTGGGTCCGGACCGGTAACCCTCACAGACCACCGGGTCGGACGAGATATACTCCTCACCGACGATAGCCTCCAGTACTTTATATGCTTCCTTAGATATAGCCATAATTTACCTCCACAAGCCTAGCCTTCGATTGAAGCCAGGATAAGCTCGGAAATATCGTATATCTTCAAATCTTCGCCGTTCTGCCTAGCAACCCTGGCGAAATTGTCCTTGCACCAGGGACAGGTGGCGACGATGGCCTCGGCGCCCACCGTCTTGGCCTCGAATAATCTCTGCTCGGCGGCCCAGGCGGCAAAGTCGGGGAAGGCTTCTATAGTGCCCCGCCCCGCCCCGCAGCAGAAGGCGTTCTCCTTCATCCGTATCATCTCCACCAGCTCCACGCCGGGGATAGCCTTAAGAATATCTCTCGGCGGCTGGTAAACGCCGCCCGTACCGCGCCGGCGCTCCAGGCCGGGGCTGACCATGCCCCACTTCCCCCGCTCCCCCTTCCAGGGAGTCCAGGGATCGCTCAGGCGGCTCAGGCTGCAGGAATCGTGGTAGGTCAGGCGCATATCAATCGGCCTGGTGAGCTTAAGCTCTTCTTTCTTGATTAGCTCGTCCACCAGCTCGGTCAGATGCACCACCTTAAAGCCCAGGTCGTCGGTCGATATATTAAGCATCTTGGGGTAGTCCACCTTCCACGTGCGGTAGCCCTCGGCGCAGCTGACCAGCAGGGTCTTGGCGCCGCTCTTTCTTACCGCCTCAAGGTTGCGTTTAGCCAGCTCTCTGGCCTCGTCAATCATGCCAACAGAATAGAGCATATTGCCGCAGCACCACTCGTCGGGCATGAGCATAAAGGGGGTGCCAGCGGCATTGAGTATCTTGGCGGTGGCTTTAGCTATCTCGGGATTGGTATAGGCCGCCGAGCAGCCGACGAAGTAGAGCACATCAGCCTTCTTGGCAACCTTGATGTCTTTGGTGAGCCACTTGTTGCGCTTCTCGTGCGGCGAGCCGAAACGGTTGTGCTTTTCGGTTATCTTTTTGGCAGCCTTTTTGTGAGCGGGCATGGGCCCCTTGCCGTCTTTAACCGCCTTTATCCGCAGCGCCTCCAGGGAAAGCTCTATCTCCAGGTCGAGGTTGCGCTTGCAGCCGACGTCACAGGCGCCGCAGAGGGTGCAGGCGTAAAGCGTCTTGAGCAATTCGTCGGAATATTCCATCCGCCCCTCGAGCATGGCCAGCCCGATTCTCATCTTGCCGTAGGCGCCGTAGGAATCGAATACATAGCGGGTGGCGCTGGGGCAGCGGGTGCTGAAATTGACTCCGGGCATATAGATGTGGTCCACCCAGTAGCACCCCTTGCACTTGATGCACTTGCTCATATCGTATTCAAAATTATCTAAGTTGGTTACATCCAGACTCACTTTGCCTTTGAGCATCTTTATCCTCCCTAGTAACACAAAGTCCCGGGGTTCATGATGTTGTTGGGGTCGAATACCTTTTTCACCCGTCTCAGGGCGGTGGCGTAGCCGGTGGCGCTCTCATATACCAGATCAGCCAGCTCGCCGTAGGGTCGGGTAAAGAGGGCGCCCTGGCTGGCTAAGACGCTTATAGCATCGCGGTAGAGGCTGCGGACCAGCTCCACGTCGACCTCGCTGTCGGGGTCGTAGAAGATGTCGAACTGCATCTGGCAGGCACGGTTGTGCTCGATGGGCTGGATATAGCCGCCGATGTCGTCGACGGGGTAGCCGTACTGGGCGGCCACTTCCTCCATCATATCGGTGAACTGGGGTGCCATACCCGGCCGGGTGATGAAGAAAATACTCTGGCAGCCCCCCAGGTAGCGGTGCTTCCAGTAGGGGGTCTTTTTGGGCCAGGGCTGTCGCAGCACGGTTATGAGCTTACGGCCCATGCCGGGGAAGCCGGGCAGGTTGTTATCGAGCTGAATCTCGGAGAACTCGTTCTTGATAATATCTTTAAGCATATTTTCTTCATACTGGAGCTTCTCTTCGGGGCGCCGGGCCATGCCGCTTATAACCAGGATGAGTGTCCAGGGGGGCAGGGTCGCCCTTAACTCCTCGAAATCATCGGGCCAGTTCTCGGCGGCCAGGGCCGCCAGGTCGGTATTATCCAGCAGCAGGCACTCCTGACCTATCCTTAGCTTTAGTATGCGGTGCAGGAAATCGGTAGTATAGTCCAGGTCGTCAACCGGAGCGAAAAGCACTTTATCTATGGTAGGCAGGTATTCAATCTTTAGATTAGCCCAGGTCACTATCCCCATCGTCCCCTGGGCGCCCTGGAGCAGGCGGTAGAAATCAAGTCCCGGCCCCGAGGGGTTGGCCCCCTTGGAGGGCGAATCGGGGTAGCCGGCAACGCTGGCCGAGCCGGTGCGGAAGATCTCGCCGGTGGGCCAGACCACCTCCATGCTCTGCATCGGCTCCCCGTAGTCATAGACGGTGTTGGTGATGACCTCCCTCTCCAGGTGGTCGATAACCGCCGAGCGCATCGGGTGGGGCGCCAGCGGCATCATCAGCCGGAAGCCCTTCTTGGCCAGCTCCCTGGTGGCTTTCTCCCAGGTCACCCCCACCTCCATCCGCACCCGCCGGTTAAACTCGTCAATTTCCAGGATGCGGTTCATCCGGGTCAGGTCGGCGATGACACCGCCCTGCTTGGGGATGGCCGCCCCGTTAAAGTGTACCGATGAGCTGGTCGGCACTACCGGCAGCCGGTTTTTGTTGGCCAACTGGATAATCTTCTGCACCTCCTGGGCTGTCTTGGGCTTGACCAGGTAGTTGGGTACCCCGGCCGGCACCAGGCTGAAATCTTTAGAATATTTGTCGAGGACTTCAGGGTCGTCGGAGAAATTATCCGGCCCTACTATCTCCCGGAGCTTCGATTTTACGGTCACGTCTTTAACCTCCTCTACTGGCAGATTGCGCTGGGGCCCTTAAAGTATAGAGGCAGAAATCAAGGTCACGACCCCCAGTCGGTAATTCGGCGATATATATAGCCACTGGGAAAGACACGGTGATGTTACAATTTACCAAATTTGACCAGCCGTTGTCAATCAAAACGGATACCCCCCGGGGGTATATTCTATTTCTTGCCCATCCGGCCCAAAATCCAGGAAACCCACGCCTCAATCCCCTCGCCGGTGGTGCAGGAGACGGGGAAGATTTTCACCTTCCGGTTTATCCCCTTTATCGTCTTAGAAAAGGCGTCGACATCAAACTTCAGGTAGGGCAGCAGGTCAATCTTGTTGATGAGCACGACGTCGGCCTCGTGGAACATCAGGGGGTATTTAAAAGGCTTGTCGTCGCCCTCGGGGGTGCTGGCGATTAATATCCTCAGGTCCTCACCCAGGCTGAACTCGGCGGGGCAGACCAGGTTGCCCACGTTCTCGATAAGCAGCAGGTCGATATCGGCCAGGGGCAAATCGCCCAGGGCGGTAGCGGTCATGTTGGCGTCGAGGTGGCACTCCCCGCCGGTGTTTATCTGGACCACGGGCACATCCTCTTTGCTGATGGCTTCGGCATCCAGGCTGGAACTGATATCGCCCTCGACCACCCCCACCCTGGTTTTCCCCCTGAGCCGCTTTATCGTCTCCATGATGACGCTGGTCTTGCCCGCCCCCGGCGAGGCCATCACGTTAACCACGAAGACTTTATTGCTGTCAAACAGCTGCCGGTTTTTGCGGGCTATCTGGTCGTTAGCCCCCATGATGTCCTTGACCACTTTGATTTCCATCTATTCCACCTCTATACTTTCGACGAAGAGTTCCTTACCGCCTATAATCTCCATATTATTGCTCTGGCAGTGGGGACAAGTCCAGTCGAACTCCCCCAGCTCAAATTCTTTATGGCAGTCCCGGCACCTGGCCGTGGTCGGAATAACCTTAAAGTTAAGCGCCGCCCCCTCCGCCGGCGTCCCCTTGCTCAGGAAATCAAAATAGAACTGGACGCAGCGCCCCACCACCCCGGTCATCTCCCCGAGAACCAGGTTGATTTTCTCTACTTTCTCAGCCTCAGCCTCCTCGGCCTGCTTGAGGACCAGGTCGAGCATACTCTGGGTTATGGCCAGCTCGTGCATGCTAGCAAATCCTGGGCAGGAGGTCGCCGACCAGCATATCCACGATGCGGTGCGACCCCAGGACGGTCTTCATTACCACCCGCCCCGGCGGCCTGGCCGCCACCTCCCCGATAATAACGGCATCTTTGCCGTACTTATTCTTTTTCATCGCTTTTAGAATTTTATCGGCGTCTCCAGCCGGCACTATGGCTACCAGCCTGCCCTCGTTGGCGACATATAAGGGGTCGAAGCCCAGCATCTCGCAGGCGCCCAGCACTTCCTCCCGCACCGGAATCTTTTTCTCTTCAATCCTTATGCTCACTTTAGACTGGCTGGCCAGCTCGTTTAAGGTTGACGCCAGCCCGCCGCGGGTCGGGTCGCGCAGGCAGTTGATATTCCGGCTCACTCCCAGCATCTCCGCCACCAGACCGCCCAGGGGGGCGCAGTCGCTCTCAAGCGTAGTGGCAAAGCTCAGGCCCTCCCGCCGGCTGAAAACGGCGATGCCGTGGTCGCCGATAGCCCCGCTTAAGATAACCTTATCCCCCGGTTTGGCCTTGTCCCCGGAGATATTAACCCCTTCCGGTATCAGCCCCACGCCGGCGGTGTTGATAAAGAGCTTATCGGCACTGCCCCGGGGCACCACTTTGGTATCGCCGGTGACAATCTCCACCCCCGCCTCCCCGGCCGCCAACCGCACCGAGTTTACGACCTGCTCCAGCTCACTTAAAGAAAGCCCCTCTTCGATAATAAAGGCCAGGCTCAAATAGAGCGGCCTGGCCCCGCTCATAGCCAGGTCATTAACCGTGCCGCAGACGGCCAGCTTGCCGATATCGCCGCCGGGGAAAAATATTGGGCTGACCACGTAGCTGTCGGTGGTGAAAGCCAGCCGCCCGCTTACATCGAAAACCGCCGAGTCGTCCAGCCTGGCCAGCAGGGGATTGGCCAGCGTTTTGACAAAGCTCTTCTCGACCAGGTCGTGGGCCAGCTTGCCGCCGCTGCCATGGGCTAAAAGAATCTTATCCTCCAAGGCCTTCTCCATAGGAATAGTAGGCCGAGCAGCTGCCCTCGGTGGAGACCATGCAGGGCCCCACCGGGCTTTCCGGGGTACAGGTTTTAGCGAAAAGCGGACAGTCAGACGGCGTCTTGACCCCGCGCAGGATGTCGCCGCAGATACAGCCCGCCGGCTCAATGGTCGGTCCCGGTTCAATATTAAATCTAGCCTCGGCGTCAAAGCGCCGGTACTTACTCTTAAGCTTCAGGCCGCTGCCGGCCACCTCCCCGATTCCCCGCCACCGGGCGGGGGCGGGCTCAAAGACCTGCTCCATCAGCTTTAAGGCCTGCCGGTTGCCTTCGGGGCGCACCCCCCGCCGGTAGGCGATTTCGACCTTAGATTCACCCTTTTCCACCTGGCCCACCAGCATGTCCACACACTGCAGTATGTCCAGAGGCTCAAAGCCGGAGACGACGCAGGGTATGCCGTATTCGCTGGCGATAAACTCCCAGGGATGGGAGCCGATGATGGTGCTGACGTGCCCCGGGCAGACCAGCCCGCCCAGCTTGACCTCGCCGGCATCAAGCAGCGTCCTTATCACCGGCGGGCACAGTTTATGTAAAGAAAGGACGTAGTAATTTTTTATCCCCTTCTCCTCCGCCTGAAGTATGGAGGCGGCCACGGTGGGGGCGGTGGTCTCGAAGCCGATGCCCAGGAAGACCACCGGCTTATCGGGGTTGTCTTCGGCGGCTTTGAGGGCGTCCATGGTGGAATAGACCGTCCGCACCTCGGCGCCTTCGGCCTTGGCCTTCTGCAGGCTGGAGCGGCTCCCCGGCACTTTAATCATATCGCCGAAGGTGGCAATGATTACCCCCGGAACTTTAGCCAGGGCGATGGCCTTGTCCAGGTCGGCGTTGGCGGTGACGCAGATTGGGCAGCCCGGCCCCGATACCATCTCGATGGTTTCGGGCAGCACCTGGCGGATGCCGTAGCGGAAGATGGTCACGGTGTGGCCGCCGCAGAACTCCATGAAGCGGGCACGGGTCTTGGAGCGGTGCCGGATGTGGGATATCAGCCCTCCGGCCAGCTCCGAGCGCCGGAATTCAGAGATATATTTCACCCCGCCTCCCCAGCCTCGGCTATTTCCCTTAAAAGCGATAAGGTCTCTTCGGCCTGCTCCTGGTCGAGGACGTTTATGGCGTAGCCGGTGTGGACAAGGACGTAGTCGCCGACTTTAGCTTCGGGGGTGAGCCAGAGGCTGATTCGGCGGGTTATGCCGCCAACCTCGGCCTCGGCCTCTTTATCGTCTATTGATTTAATTAATACTGGAATTGCCAGACACATATTTTACTCTCTTTCCCCTCCCCCAATTATATCTTATCCCGCCCGCCACCCTTAATGTAAAAGGGCTAAAGCCCTTTTTGCCCCACCCCCATTAGGTGGGGAACCTCCCCTTCTCCCCCCACCCCAAAAACGAGGATTTGGAGGCCATGCCTCCGAAGGGCGGGAGGGCGGGAAGCAAAACATCCTCTAAAAACCAGGCCAACCCCTCCCCTTAAAGAAATTGATAGAAGTATCACTTCTGTAGGGTGGGAGGGTGGGAAGCATAACTTTCTCTAAAAACCAGGCTAATCCCCCTTTAATCCTTCCACTTCGCCCGCTGTCTATCCCAGTCGTCCTCGACGTGTTTAATCTCCTTGCCAATACGAAAGGCCGGCCCAAGAGGCTCGCCGAGACCATAATAGGTTAAGGCCGGGGTGGTTACAACATAAAAGGGCTCGATTTTGGTGGCATCGGGTTTGCCTTCAACCAGGCAGTCGTCGGAGACCAGAATCTCCTTGACCGCCCCGGCAATCAGGTAGTGGCTGCCCAGCCTTATGATATGCTCGGCGTCACAGCCGATATTTACCGGGCACTGCTCAATAAAGGGGGCATTGGCCACCTCGCCGTAAAAAACCCTGAAATTGCAGTCCATGGCTTTATCGGTCTCGGCGCCGGTGGCCAGACCGCAGTAGTCGGTCTCCTTGAACATAGCCTTATTGGGGATATTGACCGAGAAGGTCATGTTTTGTTTTATGCCCTTAAGGGAGTGGCGGACGTGGTTCAGGGCGATAGCAATCCAGGGAGGGGTGCCGCAGGCGATAGTAACCCAGGCCACGGTGACAAAATCGGGCTGGCCGTCAACGTCGGCGCCGACCAGCACCGTAGAGTGGGGGAAAAGCATAGGTAATTTTTTAATCTGCGTTTTCTTCATTTCTTTCCTCTCTTAAACTTAACTTTTCCTTCCCCACCCCCATTTTATATCTTAACCCACCCGCCGCCCTTAATGAAGGGCTTAAAGCCCTTTTTGCCCCCCAGCTTTAACGGTTCTTTCACTTCCCATACCCACCCACCCAAAAGGCTTCGCCTTTAAAATTTCCTTCCCCACCCCCCATTGAGGTGGGGATTTCCTCATCTCTCCCACCCACCATGAAAAGGATTTGATAACAGCCCCACTTCTGTAGGGCGGGGCAAGAGAAGCTCTCCTGACCCTCATTTTAAGGAGTTAATAGAGGTATAACCTCTATCGGGTGGGAGAGTGGGAAATAAAACATACTCTAAAAAATGAGCTATACTTCCCCTTTTCCCCCCACCCCCTACTTTATTAAGATTAACTTATTCCCCTGAACCTCATTTTAAGAGGTGTTAAAGAGGTCTAACCTCTTAGGGTGGGAGGGTGGGAAACTAAACATACTCTAAAAACCAGACCAATCCCTCCCCTTATCCCCCCCACCAAAAAAATATATACCTCCGTTAGAGAGGCTGCCTCCCTTTAACTCTCTCAAATCTCGGCAAAATTAGCAACTACCGCCTGCCCCAGGGAGACGCCGCCGTCGTTGGCGGGGACCAGGCGGTGGGTGATCACCTCAAAGCCATCTCTCTTTAGAGCGGCTACAGCCAGCTTTGACAGCAGCCGGTTCTGGAAGACGCCGCCGCTAAGCGCCACCCGCTTTATACTACTCTCTTTGGCTATCAGTTTGCACATCCCGGCAACTATCTCAGCCACGGTACTATGAAATTTAAGCGATATCTCCGGCGCCGGCGCTTTATCCCTGACATCCTCAACAACACCCGCCAGCAGCTCCCCTAATTTAACCACCCCCATTCCCCCCTCCACCACAATAGAGAAGGGATAAACCCCGGCTTTATCGATTTTATCGGGGGCCAGCATCTCCAGCTCGATGGCCGCCTGCGCCTCGTAGTCTATCTCTCCCCTCACCCCGGCCAGAGCGGAAACGGCGTCGAAGAGCCGGCCCGCGCTTGAGGTCAAGGGAGAGTTTATCTTTCGCTTCAGCTGCCGTTTAATTATCTCTATTTCAGCCGTTTTAAGCCCGTCAAGCGGCAGCCTGTCTAATTTAAAGTCCTCGCCCAGCAGGGTATAGAGATAGCTCAAAGCCATGCGGCAGGGTTTCTTTATGGCCGCCGCCCCGCCCGGCAGAGGAACATATTCAAAATGCCCCACCCGCCTGAAGTCCTTCCAGTCGGCCAGCAGGAACTCACCACCCCAGAGGGTGCCGTCGCCGCCGTAGCCCGTCCCGTCAAAAGCCACCCCGATAACCGTCTCTTCAACCCCGTTCTCGGCCAGGCAGCTGGCGATATGGGCGTGGTGGTGCTGCACCGGGACAAGCTTTAAACTCGAACTCGCCCCCGCTTCAAGGGCGTATTTGGTGGCCAGATATTCCGGGTGCATATCGCAGGCGATAATCTCCGGCTCAACCCGGAACAGCTTTTTATAAAGGCCAATAGTACTCTCAAAGTGTTCCAGCGTCTCCTCGTTCTCCATGTCGCCGATATGCTGGCTCAGGAAAGCGTGCCCGTCCCGGGTCAGGCAGAAGGTGTTCTTGTCCTCGGCGCCGCAGGCTAAAATCTGCTTCGCCTTGAAAGGCAGAAATACAGGATAGGGGGCGTAGCCCCGCGCCCTTCTTAAAGCCCGCGGCTTTCCATCCTCGACCATGTAGACGCTGTCGTCGTAGCGGGCGTAGATATCACGGTTATGCATCAGGAAATAGTCGGCGATTCCCTTTAATCTTCTCAGGGCTTCATCGTTGTCACTGGCGATGGGCTCCTCGCTTAAGTTACCGCTGGTCATCACCAGGGGCAGGCCGGTTTCTCTTAATAAAAGATGGTGTAAAGGCGTATAGGGCAGCATCACCCCAAGATATTTTAGCCTGGGGGCTACCGCCTTGGATATATCAGAGCTTTGTTTCCAGCGCAGCAGCACGATGGGGCACTGGGGAGACTCTAAGAGCTTTCTCTCTTCAGAAGAAACAATGCAGTGCTTTTCGATTTCCTTAATACCACCTATCATCACCGCCAGCGGCTTTGATGGTCTTCTCTTCCTGTCCCTTAAAGTATCTATCGCTTTCTGGCTGGTGGCGTCGCAGGCGAGCTGGAAGCCCCCCAGCCCCTTCACCGCCAGTATTTTGCCCTCTTTTAAAAGTTTACCGGCTTTTTTAATGACATTCTCAACCTCAACCGTCTTACCCTCACCGTCAACCAGCTCTAAACTAGGCCCGCAGTCGGGGCAGGCGTTGGGCTGGGCGTGAAAGCGGCGATCAAGGGGGTCGTCGTATTCCCGCTGGCATTTGGGGCACATTTTAAATTTACTCATGGTGGTCTGGGGGCGGTCGTAGGGAATATCCTCGATGATGGTAAAGCGCGGCCCGCAGTTGGTGCAGTTGGTGAAGGGATAACGAGAGCGCCGGTCATCGCTTGAGAAAATCTCCCTCTTGCAATCGTCGCAGGTGGCGATATCCGGCGATACCAGCTGGTACTGCCCTTCCCGGCTCAGGCTGGGCTCAATCTTAAATTCGGTATAGCCTCTGGGGGAATGAAAGGTAGTGTCAACGCTCTCGATGCGGGCCATGGGCGGTGCTTTAGTTTCGAGGTCGCTTAAGAAATTCCGTACCGCTTTGCCGGCTCCCTCCACCTCGATGTCGACACTGCCCGAGGTGTTGCGCACCCGGCCGTTGAGCTTATACTGGTGAGCCAGTCGGTAGACAAAGGGCCTGAAGCCTACCCCCTGCACCACCCCCCGCACCCTTATCCTGGCCAGTCTCCCCGCTCCGGTCAGCACCATCAGCCTACCCCACTGCTACGGAGTTACCATCCAACCGCTTGCCGAATAGTCCTTGGCGGGAGTAAACTTCTTGATGAGGTCCAGTTTGCCCAGTCGCCTCAGGCGCTCGTAGATAAGCTCCCAAGCGCAGTCCCTTTCCGGGTCGAGTTCGCACTTGCCGTTGCTGGCGCCGCCGCAGGCGCCGTTTAGCAGTCCCTTGGAGCAGCGGGTAACCGGGCATATACCGCCGGTAAGGGCCAGGATGCAGTCGCCGCAGGCGGAGCAGCTGTCGAACATCTGGCCTTCCTGCCGGTCGTCAATGCCGATGAAATTGGAGTTCTGCGCCGGGAGGACGGGGAGGTCGGGGAAGAACTTGGCCACGGTCTGCGGCCCGGCGCCACAGGCCAGGGAGAGCACCGCCTCCACATCCTCCACATAAGGCTTTATCGCCGAAACGGTCAGGACGGAATCGCACTGCTTGACCACCGAGGTTACTTTAAATTCAAATTCTTTACCCTTGAGCTGGCCGGCCAGCTCAAGCAGCTGTTTTAATGTCTTGGCTTCCCTTATGCCCCGGGGCGGCTGGGTACAGCCGTCGCAGCCGGCAATCAGTATCTTGCGGTAGGGGAAAATGGACTCTAATATCTCGTCGAGAGGTTTAAGCGTAGTTACAATCATTTATCTTCCCCCTTTTTGATCCCTTTTTTAGCCCCCTTCAGGCTCTGGCGGAACTCCCGTACTTTCTCCTCCACCTGGCCGGGATAGCGGGGGGAGACCGAAGCGAAGTTAAGCTTATCGCCGAGGCCTATCTGGTCTAATTTTGCCTTTATGTTGGCCACCACGTGCTCGGCTTTGGCGCTGACCTTCTCCTGCTTGCAGTCATCCTCGGAGCAGGCCACTACCATCACGCCGTCGGCGCCGCTCTGTATCGCCTCCAGTATATGAAAGGCCTCGATGCGGCCGGCGCAGGGCAGCTCTATGGTGCCGATATTGGGGCCCATATCCCCGTTCAATGGCGGATAGACCGCCCACTGGCAGCGGAAGACCAGGATTTTAGGCGGTTTCATCTCGGCCAGCATTTGGGGAATCAAATTTGAAATTCGGTCTCTCTCCCAGTTATCCAGGTCGAGGGCAAAGGCCGGGCAGAGGGCGACGCAGAGGCCGCAGCCCCGGCAGGCATCCAGGTCAAAGCTTATCCCCCCGGCGCTGGTCAGCGTCGGGGCGTTATAGGGGCAGTAAAAGACGCAGTTGCCGCAGGCGATGCAGAGGTCTTTATCCACCGTCACTTTCAGGCTGTTGCGCTTCAGGGTGATGGCTTCCGGGCCGTAGCCCAGCTGCTCCAGCAGGCGGTTTAGGGCGATGACACGGCGCCCGGTGAGCGGGCTGCCCCGGTGGAATCGGCAGTAGTCCTCGTCGCAGGCGAGGATATCGATCTTCTTTATTCCATCGGCCAGCACTCCCAGCAGCAGGTCCTCGGAAATGCGCCCCACGCAGGGCACGGATAGCGGGATAAAGTCTTTCACACCGAAGAGCTTGCCCACTCCGGCAAAGTCGGGGGCGCTGCCCTTGCACATGATGACCAGGTTATCGCTTTTATACCGCGGCCTGGCCTTCTCCAGGTATTTCATCAGGGAGCTGCTGCTGTAGTAGATGGTATCGATGGCTTTAGCCGGACAGGCGGAGTAGCAGATACCGCAGACCTGGCACTTCTCTATATCCAGGACCATTATGTTGTTCTCGTGGTCCTTGGTTATGGCGTCATAGGGGCAGAGAGAGCCGCAGATAGTACAGCGGCTGCAGTAGTCCTCGTTGATATTAACGGCAACTTTCGGCTCGGCGACTGGTTGGCTCAAAATAGTACCCTTTCTAGTCTCTAGTTTCAGTCTCTAGCTTCAGTCTCTAGCTACCCTTGGCTTTGACCGCCTCCCCCTTCTTCACCCCACCCCTGCCGTTCCCGCGAAGCGGGCCAAGCCGGGTTATCTGGTCGATAAACCCGTTGACGGTATCGCGGAATTTATTTCCTTCGGAGGCGGAAATCCACTCCAGCTTTAATCTCTCCGGCTCTATCCCCAGCTGGGGCAGCACGTTCTGGAGCAGGCTCACCCGCCGCCTGGCCTTGTAGTTGCCGCTGCTGTAGTGGCAGTCACCGGGATGGCAGCCGGCCACCAGCACGCCGTCGGCGCCCCGGGCGAAGGCGTGAAAGACAAAGGCGGGGTCAAGCCGGCCCGAGCACATGGTGCGGATTACCCGGAAATTGGGCTTTATCTTGAGCCTGGAGGTGCCGGCCAGGTCGGCGCCGGCGTAGGAACACCAGTTACAGCAAAAAACTAGGATTTTGGGCTCGAACTTTGACATAGCCTTTCCTCCTTTGTTATCTGCCCGACGATTAATGATATACTCTGGGCTATCTCCGGGGTGCATCCCTCCCCGAAGGTGGTATTATCCTTGACTTCTACGGCGTAGATGCTCACCTGCCCCGGGAGGGGATAGCCCAGCTTTTCCCCCAGCTTGAAGGCGGTGGCGATATCCAGCCCGTGCGAGGAAGAGAAATCGGAGCGGGGCTTCAGGTCCTCAAGCTCAAGCTTATACAGCTCCCCCGGTTTCCCCTTTCCCGTCTTTATAGAATCGATAATAATCAGCCGGTCGTAGCCGGTAACTTCATCCAGTATGGCCAGCCCGGCCTCGCTGGTAGCCTCGACGGTTATATCGGGGAACTCACCGGCCAGCTCCTCGGCTATCCTGATGCCGACGGCGTCATCGCTCAAGATGGGGTTGCCGAACCCCAGAATAAGCGTCTTCATGCTCTTTTAGCCCTTATCCTCTCCAAAAGACTCCAGAAACACCTTGGGGATATCGGGCAGCCCCCCGTCCACCCAGGACTTAAGGCAGTCCAGGGAGCAGAAGCTGTACTGAGATACCTCCCCCGGCCCTTCCCAGCAGGACACGGTAAACCAGCCATCAAGGGCATGGTAGGGAGGCTCCCCCTCGGGACACCCCATCGGCTCACCGCAGACATGACAGCAAAGGAGTTCTTCCCGGTCGTCCATCTATCTCCTTAAATCTTTATAATGAGCAGGAACTGCAGCTGTCAGTTGAACAACTGCTGCAGGAGCTGCCTCCGCCAGAACCGAAATCCAAAGAATCATCGGAGCTGCTGCAGAACCGGGAAAGTACCCGCCCGGCTTTGCCGCCGCACTTGGGGCAGGTTGCACCCTTGCCCGCCTGGCTCATGGGTTTGAGCAGCTCGAACTTCTGCTTGCAATCGGAACAGACATACTCGTATATCGGCATTTTTCTATCACCGGCGGCTAAACCGCCACCACCTCCTTGACTTCGGGTATCTCTTCTTTGAGTATCCGTTCAATCCCCTGTTTAAGGGTCATGGTAGACATCGGACAGCCGGCACAGGCGCCCTTCAGGATCACCTTGACCACCCCACCGTCCACCCCCACCAGCTCAACATCGCCGCCGTCGGCCTGCAGCGCCGGTCTTATTTTAGCTAAAGCCGCTTCCACCTTCTCCTTCACAACCCACCTCCTTATATGGTAACACTATTTAAAATCTGGCCTCGGTTTATTGCCAGCTAATCTCTTACCAGGCTCTTGACCAGTGTCCCTTTAGAGTCAAAGACGCTCAGCTCTAAGGGCGTTCTCCCCGGCAGGGAATGGGTGGCGCAGGCGTGGCAGGGGTCGTAGGCCCGGAAGGCCATCTCGATCATGTTCAGAATCCCGTCGGGAACGTCGCCGTTCTTTATCAGCGCCTTGGCCGCCTTCTCCACCGACATGTTAATCGCCGCCGAGTTATTCTGGGTGGCCACAATCAGGTTGACCTTGGTCAGGATGCCCTTCTCGTCGGTCTGGTAGTGGTGGAAAAGGGTGCCCCGGGGCGCCTCCACCACCCCCACCCCCTCTTTAGGGGTCTCGGTGGGCAGATTGACGATGTCGTCCGAGGTAATTTCAGGGTCTTTGGCCAGCTCCAGCACCCTCTCGGCAGCGTAGAGCGCTTCAACCAGCCGCGCCCAGTGGAAGGCCAGGGTGCTGTGCACCGGCTTGCCCCCCAGCGTCGAATACATCTTATCGTAGGCGGCCTGGGCCAGCGGCGTGGCCATGCCGTCGGAGGCGTTTAAGCGCGCCAGCGGGGCCACCCGGTAGACGCCGCTCTCCTTGCCGTCGATGAAGCCCTTCCAACCCACGTTCTTGAGGTAAGAAAATCTCACGTAGGTCCAGGGCTCGACGTGCTCCCGGATGTGGTCCAGGTAGTCCTGGGCCTTGAACTTGGCGTACTCCTTGCCCTCGGGGTCGACCACCCTTATCAGGCCGTCGTAGAAGTTTACCTTGTTATTCTCGTCCACCAGACCCATGTAGTAGGTCTTGTGGGCGTAGACATCGCCGGTAATCAAATCAACATAGTCCTTATTCTTTAACACCACGTCGTCGAAAAGCCCCAGGGCAACCTGGCAGAACTCGACGCCGTATTCCCCGGCCTCTATGATGGTCCTCCTCTCTTCCTCGGTAATCCGCTTGGAGACGCCGCCGGGCAGGCCGCAGGTGGGCATCACCGGCTTGCCGCCGATTATCCGCATCACATTCCGCATCCGCTTGCGCATCTCGATGACCTTGCCCCCCACCTCCAGCCCCACCTTGCCGATAACGCCCAGCACGTTCCTCTCGGCGGCCGGCGCCGTCGGCCCGACGATAAAGTCGGGGCCGCCCAGGAAGACGAAGTGCAGTATGTGGTCCTCGGCGGTGAAGGCGTTGTACATCAGCTCCCTTATCTTCTTGGCCGCCGGGGTCGGCTCCACCTTGAACAGGTCGTCCAGGGTCTTGGTGGCAGCTATGTGGTGGGCGGTGGGACAGACGCCGCATATCATGGTGGTGATGCGGGGCATCTCCTCGGCGGCTCTGCCCTCGGAGAACTTCTCAAACCCCCTCAGCTCGGGAATCTGCAGGCAGGCCCGCTCGCAGTTACCCTCGTCGTTGAGGAATACCTCTATCTTGCCATGTCCCTCAAGCCTGGTTATCGGGTCGATGGTTATCTTTCTCATGCCACCCTCCTATTCCATTCTCTTCCTTCTCAGGAGAGAGGAAGCCAGACTAAATCTATAGACCGTCCCGGCCGGGTCGGCGATATTGTCAATCAGCTTCTTGACCTCTTCCTCGCTCATGGTCTCCTCGCCCTCAACTCCCAGTATCGAGGCGACCATGGAGAGGGCTCTGGCCCCCTGGTCAACAACGCCGTCCAGCGGGCCGAAGCACCCCCGGCACGGCTGGTTGGCCTTGATGCAGGTCTCGCCGCAGCCGGTGCGGGTAGCCGGCCCCATACAGATTATCCCCTGCGCCAGGAAGCACTTCTCGGGGTCCATCTTTATCTGCCAGGGTCTTTTTACCTCGTCAATAGCCAGCTTATCCGGCTTGGACTCCGCCCTGGGGCAGGTATCGCACAGAGCCTTGTTGGGCGCCAGCACCGACCCCTTCTCCGGCAGCTTGCCCTCTAAGATAGCCATAACCGCCGCCATTATCAGATCGGGGGGCGGCGGGCAGCCAGGGAGATAGTAATCCACATCTATGGTCTGGTCCAGGGTCTTTACCGTATTATAGAACTCGGGCAGGGTAAGCTCGCCCTCCTTAACCTTGGTTTTCAGCTGGGGGAAAATCTTGTCGGGGTTGTCCACGGTGGGGACTTCGGTATACACCCTCTGGAAGATAGAGTCCCGGTCCCAGAAGTTACCCAGCCCCGGAATTCCCCCCAGGTGAGCGCAGGCGCCAAAGGCGACCACCAGCTGTGACTTCTGCCTCAAGAGCTTGACCATTTCTTCCTGCTCTTCCAGTCTCACCGCGCCGTTGATAAAGCTCACCGCTATTTCGCCGTCCTTCATGGCCTCGATATCCTTGCGCTTGAAGTCCAGCGCCACCGGCCAGAGCACGATATCCACGGCGTCGGCTACCTTCAGTATATCTTCGTTAAGGTCAACCACGGTCTCCTCACAGCCGCCACAGGAAGCGCACCAGTAAAAAGCCACCTTTGGTTTAGCCATCTTTAACCCCCTTTCAATTGACCATAACCGAAACTTTAGCCCGCTCTCCCCAGCGAGAGCGCAGTAAGCTAACTAGGGTAACCAGTAATAACAGGAAAGATTAAAAGATTAATAAAAGAAAGGAAATAGCTGATATGCTGATGGCGCAATCTACTGCAATTTATCTTCTTATCTGGCATAGCTTGCTCTATCCACCGCCTGTCAGCCTCTGGTGTGCCTAACGGTGGGCTAACAGGCTCTGTCCGCCGCGGATACTTTAGCTCCGAATTTCTTAGTTCAAACCGGTCCCGATACCGCTTCCAAGAAATTTTAGCATTATAGCTTGAAAGCTGTCAATTACATTGTACCCGTTTTAGTCTCTTAATAGCAAATTTTACCAAGGTAATCCACCCTGTTACTACCAGTTCTCCAGCTTCCCATACCCACCCGCCCTCATAGGCTCCGCCTCTAACACTCTCTTTCCCCACCCCCCAAGGCGGGGAGATATCATAGGTCTCACTCCCCCCCAAAAAAGCGGGGCTGGGGGAACAATCCCCGAGTGAAGAGAGGTTCTAACCTCTATCGGGCGGGAGGGTGGGAAGCAAAACGCACTCTAAAAATCAGGCCAGACCCCACCTTATCCCCACGTCTTCTTTATAACTCAATTCAATACTTAAAAATAACACACTCCACCTCAGCGGAACATACCCGAACATACAATGGCTCAACAGACCCCACTGGAACTTACTATTGACAACCCACACTCGTTATGATACACTTGTTCCTGAAACAAATGTATTAAGAGCTAAAAATGCCACGTGTATCAGATACCCGGTCACGCATACTTAACTTCATCCGCCGCTTCCTGGATAAGCGGGGTTACGCCCCCACGGTGAGGGACATCGCCCGCGGCTGCAATATCAGCACGCCCTCGGTGGTCCAGTATCACCTGAATATGCTGGAGGAACAGGGCTTTATCCGCCGCGACCCCGAGGTATTCCGCAGCATCCAGCTGGTGGAGAGAAAGCGGGAGGCGGTCTCCCGCGTTCCCCTGCTGGGCACTATCGCCGCCGGCAGGCCGATACCGGTGCCCGCCCCCGATAGCTGGACGGCAGCACCTGAGGAGACGCTCCAGCTCACCGGCGAGCTGACCCAGGACAGGAAAGACGTCTACGCCCTGAAGGTAAAGGGGACTTCCCTGATTGACGCCTTAGTCGACGATGGCGACATTGTCTTAATCCAGCAGACCAGCACGGTGGCCGACGGCGAGCTGGCAGCGGTCTGGCTCAAAACCCAGCAGGAGGTGACCCTTAAGAAAATCTATCGGGAAAAGGGCCGCATCCGCCTCCAGCCAGCCAATAAGGAAATGCAGCCGATGTATTTTGCGCCGGAAGAGGTCGAGATTCAGGGCAAGGTAATCGCCGTGTTACGCAAGTTATAAGTAGAGGGAGGTTTAGAATTGGCCAAGATACTGGAAAAACCGGAGGAACTGAAGGTAACGTCGAATGTCCGGGGGGTGCCTTTAACCCTGGCTAGAAACGGAGAGAAACAGCGCGTAACCAAGGTATACCGGAGCTGGCAGAAGGTCGAGGAGTGGTGGGGCAAGGAGATCACCCGCAATTATTTCATGGTCAAGACCAGCAAGGGCCTGGTCTGCGATATATACCGGGATATGCCCGGTGACGTCTGGTACCTGAGCCGCATTCACGAATAGTTTTAATTGACAGTTCGGCGGGTGTCTGGTTAAACTATTCTTATGCCCGATATCGAAACCGCCGCCCAGCAACTTGCCGAAGAGCTAAAGAAAGCTAAAGCCGACTACATCGAGGCCCGCCTGGAGCGGAGCCAGCGCAGCCACATCACCTACCGGGGCAAAGAGCTGGAGTCCGCCGGCCAGTCTACCGCCGTCGGCGGCAATATCCGCGCCCTGGTCAGGGGCGGCTGGGGCTTCGTCAGCTTTAACGACCTCGACGACCTCCCCCAAAGAATCGAGCTGGCGGTAAAGCAGGCGACGCTGGTGGGCAGGGAGGAAAGCCGGCTCGCCCCCGTCGAACCCGTCGTCGATACCGTAGCCAGTAAAGAGGACAGCCCGCTGACCATCCCCCTGGCGGAAAAGAAGGAACTCCTCGACGAATATAACCAGATTATCTGGTCTACCCCAAAACTCCAGACCTCGGTCATCGGCTACGCCGACAGCCACCAGCAGACCATCTTTTTAAGCTCAGCCGGCAGCCGTATCGAGCAGCCGAGGACGGATATCACCCTCCGCCTGAGCGCCGTGGCCGCCGCCGACGGCGATGTCCAGCAGTCGGGTTTGAGCCTGGGCAGCCGCGGTAATTTCGACTCAATGCGCCACCTCCACAAGGATGTGGAAGAGATGGCAAAACACGCCGTAGAACTGCTCTCCGCCCCCCGGGTAAAGGGCGGCGAATATACCGTAGTTTTGGACCCGGTGCTGGCCGGTGTCTTCGTCCACGAGGCCTTCGGCCACCTCTCCGAATCGGACTTCGTCTATGAAGACGACCGCCTGCGGGAAATCATGGTGCTGGGCAAAAAGTTCGGCTCTCACGAGCTTAATATCGTCGACAGCGCCGACCGACCCGGACTGCGCGGCAGCTATAAATACGATGACGAAGGAGTTCCGGCAACCAAAACTTATCTTATAAAAGAAGGCAAGCTAGTGGGCCGGCTCCACTCGCGTGAGACCGCCGCCAAGATGAACGAAAAGCCCACCGGCAACGCCCGCGCCATAAATTACCGCTACCCCCCCATCGTCCGCATGACCAACACCTATATCGAACCGGGCAAAAGCTCTTTCGACGATATAATCGCTGGTATAAAAGAGGGCGTCTACGCCAAAAACTGGTTCGGCGGCACCACCAGCATGGAGATGTTTACTTTTTCCGCCGGAGAAGCCTACATGATTCGCCACGGCCAGATCGCCGAGGCTTTAAGGCCGGTGGTGCTCACCGGCAATGTCTTTACCACCCTCAATAATATCGACGCCATCGCTGGCGACCTGGACATGAACCAGGGCGGCGGCTGCGGCAAGGGCGGGCAGTTCCCCCTCCCCGTCTCCAACGGCAGCCCCCACATCCGGATCAGCCGGTGCCTGGTGGGAGGCAGCTAGTGGAGAATATCCTGGCTCAAGCCAGAAAGGTGTCTGAGGCCGCCGAGGTCTTTGAGGTCGCCGCCGAAGAGACCTCGGTACAGTTCGAGGCCAACCGCCTGAAAAATATCCAGAGCAAGCAGAGCACCGGTATCGCTTTACGAATTATCAGGGAAGGCCGCCTGGGCTATGCCACCACCACCGAACTTGATGACGTTAAAAACCTGATAGACAACGCCGCTGAGACCGCCCGGTTCGGCATGCCCGCCAAATTCGAGCTTCCCCCCTCCACCCCTTATCCCAAAATAGATATCTTCGACCCGGCGGTAGAGGCCACCCCCCCCGAAAATATGGACAAGCTGGGGCAGGAGCTGATTGAACTTATCACCAAACATACCCCGGAAATCCTCTGCGAGGCCATGGTCAGCAAGGACGCTATATCGGTAAAGCTGTTAAACTCTCAGGGCGGGCAGGCGGAATATAAGAAAAGTATCTTCAGTATCGGTATCTACGGCAGCCTCATCCGGGGGACGGACATGCTCTTCGTCGGCGAGAGCCAGAGCTCATGTCACCCCATAACCCACCCCCGGGATATAGCCAAAACAGTAATCCGGCAGCTGGAGCTGGCCAAAGACCAGGCCCCGGTGCCGACCAGGCAGCTGCCGGTAATCTTTACCCCCCGCGGGGCGGCCAGCGCTTTAGTCCCCTCCCTGGTGATGGCTTTTAACGGCAAGATGGTACTGCAGGGGGCTTCCCCCATCGGCAGTAAGCTGGGCCAGAAGGTCTTTGACTCAAAAATATCTTTGTGGGACGACCCGACTGTAGCCTACCGTCCCCACAGCCGCCCCTGCGACGACGAAGGGGTCGCCAGCCGGCGCATTCCCCTTATAGAGCAGGGGGTGGTAGCCAGTTTTCTCTATGACCTGCAGACCGCCGCTTTAGCCAATACTCAAAGCACCGGCAGCGCCAGCCGCGGCGGGGGCTTACCGGCCCCCTCCCCCAGCAGCTTTATCATCGCCCCCGGCAAAATAGCTATGGAAGACATGGTAAAAGATATAAAAGAGGGACTGGTCATCGAACAGCTCATGGGCGCCGAGCAGGGCAATATCCTGGGCGGCGATTTCAGCGGCAATGTCCTTTTAGGTTATAAGGTGGAAAGTGGTAAAATAGTGGGTAGGGTTAAAAATACCATGGTTTCGGGCAACGTTTATCAGGTTCTCAAGGAGGTTACCGCCGTCGGCAGTCAGGCGGAGTGGGTGGGCGGCTCGCTTTATACCCCGCCCCTCTACTGCCCCCGCCTGTCGGTGGCGAGCAAGGGGTAAGCCATGAATGAAATAGTCAGGCTCTTCGCCCGCCCCAGACTCAAAGCGCCGGTGATGCTGGCCTCCTGGCCCGGCATCGGCAACGTGTCTATAATCGTGGCCACCTATCTATTGCGCAAGCTGGACTTCAAAGATTTGGGGGAAATCGAGCCGTCGGCTTTCTTCGATGCCATCGGTGTCGTCGCCAGGGATAATATCGTCGAAGAACCGCAGTTCCCCCAGAACCAGTTCTACTACTGGAAGAACAAAGCCGGCAGCAGTGATATAATATTATTCATCGGCGAGGACCAGCCCATAACCAAAGGCTACGAGCTGGCCAACTGCGTCCTCGATGTCGCCGAGAGGTTTAAGGTCAGCCGGGTCCATACCTGCGCCGCCGCCCTCAGCCGAATGCACCACAGCGAGCCGTCGCGGGTGTGGGGTGTGGTCACCAGCCCACAGATGAGCCCGGAGCTGGCCAAATACGACCTGGTGCAGAAGGGCAACCTGCAGATATCGGGCTTAAACGGGCTGCTGCTGGGGGTAGCCAAGGAGCGGGGCATGGAGGGCGTCTGCCTGCTGGGCG
>Ga0315555_1000782_pt1 | contig 22927 bp, 28 predicted proteins | sample SalMarSW160380MG_FD_202113 | JGI IMG/M metagenome (GOLD analysis project Ga0315555, IMG submission 202113) | Salt marsh sediment microbial communities from the Plum Island Ecosystem LTER, Massachusetts, United States - Salt Marsh Sediment SW1603-80 ... | reverse complement strand
GCATAGAGTTTATGGAGAGGGATATCATCAACCTGGCCGAGCAGTATACGGGTAAAGAAATTCCCCTCCATGACCATGAAGCCTTTCTTATGATTTTTGTGGAGGGGGAAAATGACGAGGAGATTCAGCGGCAGGCCAATGAAATCGGCTCAATCTGCCTGAACAATGGTGCTGTTGATGTCTTTATGCCCACCGGCAGCCGAGCCAAGAGGAACCTGCTGGAGGTCAGGGAGAAATTTTACTATGCCCTGCAGCGTTCCGGCATGCTGGACTTAGCCGACGTCGTTGTGCCCCGGAGCAACATAGCAGAGTTTGTGGAGACAGCACACCGGATGGGAGAAGAGCACCAGATACCCACCATCGTCCTGGGCCACGCCGGGGATGGCAACGTACACCTGAATCTGATGGGCCAGGCAAGAGACGAAGATGAGCCAACGCTAAAAGAGCTTCTCAACAAGCTCTGTCAGGTGGGGGTGTCGCTGGGTGGCACGATATCCGGGGAGCACGGCCTTGGCTTTGCCAAAAAAGATTATCTGCCTATAGCTGACAGTGCCGGTAAGATAGAGTTAATGAAAAGAATCAAGAGGGCGTTTGATCCTAATGGTATTATGAACCCGGGCAAGATTTTCAGCCCGGAGTAAACGGGCAGAATGGAGACCAGCAATGGGACTCTCCGACAGAATTAAGGCAAGCATGGCTTCTACCTTCGCAATACGGCTCGCCTGGAGTGAGTAGCGGACGCGGTCAGGGTGGGTTACAACCCTTCACTCCCAGTGAAACTTAGCCACAGCCTCTCACCATCGGTAATGAATTCGACGGTGCCATCCTCATCTGTGCGATAAACATTGTCCTCGTCCAGCCTGTCAACCAATCTCTCCATCACCTCGGGGCAGGGATGGCCAAAGGTGTTATCTGCACCCACCGAAATTACAGCCACTTCAGGGTCAACCGCAGCCAGAAACTGTGAGGTGGTAGAGGTCTTGCTGCCATGATGGGCTACCTTAAGCACAGTGCTTTTCAAGTTGGCTCGCTGCCCAATAAGCTCGAACTCCGCCTCTTCCCGTATGTCGGCGGTAAACAGAAAACTAACTTGGCCCCAACTTAGCCTCAGCACCACTCCGTTGTTATCTACATCATGGCTAGTCCCCTCGAATAAGCTTTCCGGCGGATTTAGCACCTCAATCTTGATTCCGCTGCCCAGATCAATCTCCTGTCCGGCCCGGGCTATGCTATATTCGATGCCTTTATCTTCAACAAGATTGCACCATTCCCGATAGATAGAGGAGTTATAAGATACTCCAGGCTCAAGCACTTGATTCACTTTGTACCTCTGAATGACCTCTACCAAGCCTGTGACATGGTCGGCTTGAGGTTGAGTGCAGACCACGAGGTCTATCATTCTATCCCAGAAGGGGAGCTTCTTGCTCAGTTCCAAATTGATTTTCTGGAAGTCAGGGCCGCCGTCAATGAGTATATCCTGACCATTGGGCGTCTGGATCAGGATGGCATCTCCCTGTCCAACATCGAGGAAACTCACATGAAGCCTATCATCAGGCGTACTCAGGGCCACAGCCCACACCAGGATAGCTACTATCAAAAGGGGAAGGATAAGCCATTTTGTAGAAAAGCCGAGGCGAGGTTTGGGAATGCCTTCAGCGACTTTCTTTATTCCTGAAGTCAACTTGGAGGAAAAATTAGTCAACTGTTTTCGGTGGTTAAGGAGTGCTATAACTCCGGCCAATATAGCATAGTACCCCCAGATATGCCAGCTGGAAATGGTGGTCACTTGGAAGGACGAGAAAGGCAAGGCATCAAAGCCTTGAACTACAAAAATGAGATAGCTGAGGAAAAGCCAGGCCAGCCAGCCCAGTACTTGAGCCGCAAGCGAAGCAAGAAGTCCAGCGAAGGCGACTAACGCTGCCGTGACTATGATAAAGGGCAGAGCAGGTAGAGAGAAGAAAGTTGCCGGCAAGGCAACCAGGGAGACAATGCCAAAGTTATAAGCTATAAGCGGCCCGACTGCTACAATAGCTGCCAGAGTTGCGGCAAAGCCGTCGGTTATCATACCGCCCGCGGCCGCAATCCTTTCCCTAGCCCTAAATAGTGAAGCAACACCCTTTCTTCCCCATGCTTGGAAGTAAGGATAGAGGAGAACAAGACCAGCCATGGCCAGAAAGCTGAGCTGAAAAGAGACGCTCCACAAGACATACGGTTGGACTCCCACCATCACCGCGGCAGCGAATGCCAGGGCAATGATGGCGCTTCGCTGCCTCCCCAGATATTCAGCTATTAGAAACAAGCTTCCCATGATTGCTGCCCGAATTATCGGCGGATGCATCCCGGCAAGCATGGCGTAAAACCATACGAGTGCGAGAGTCAGCCAGATATATATGGAACGCCGCCTGCCAAAGACCAGTATGCCAAAGCTGAGCAGCATGGCAATAATGATGCTGATATGTAAGCCGGAAATAGCCAGCAGGTGTGCCGTCCCCGTCCTGGAAAAGGCTCCGTAAAGCGAATCAGGTATGTTGCCTCTCAAGCCCAGCAAAATAGCCTGAGCCAGCGAACCTTGTGGCTCGGGCAAGGCTCTGGATAAGGAAGCGGAGAGGCGCTCTCTCAAAGAGTAAATCCACTGCAAAGGTTTCAAGCCCTGGCCATGGTCTAGAACCTCCACCCCGGGATAATAAATGATCGAATAAATTCCCTGTCGTTCTAAGTAGCTTTTATAATCAAAGTTATCAAACTGTTCCGGCGTCTCTAGTTTTCCTGTCACCTTAAGGACATCCCCATAACGGTAGATGGGGTATTGGGGTACTCGAATCAAGGCGGTACCCGATACTTCTTCTTTTTCGCCATTTGCAATTATTTCGCTGGCGGAAAATGTCAGCAGGCAATATCTATCCCGAATGTCAGGCTCCTCTGCCACCATGCCTTGAATCTCTATAATTCCCGCGTCGTTATAAAAGCGCAGGGAATGCTCATCTGCTGGAGGCAAGCTTGATGGGAAGTGAAGCCCGCCGCCGAGTATGGCAAAGAGGCATAACCCGGCTATTATTAAGGTCTTCTTGCTGTTGGGCAGGAAAGGTATAAGAGCGAAAGGAATAAGTCCGAAGGCTAGGGCAAGCAGAGGCGGGCTAAGCTTTGACCCCAGGAAGATTCCAGCTACCCAGGCACAGCTAACATAGAGAAGCCACATGCAAGAGCTCTAATTCCGTACGACTATGTTATGACCTAGTTTACCAGTTTGCGTTGACAAATTGCCAAAAACACAATACAGTTTTGTCAGGCAATACAATAATATAAAGTTAGAGCCTCAAGGACGACTGGATGAAGAAAAAGGATTTTCTCGGGTTTCTCCTGTTTCCTGTCTACCTGACCATCGGCATGACCAGGCATGAAGGGAGCCATGCCTTTGCTGCAATGCCTGAGGGGCTTCCAGAATTCACTGAGATGTATCCCCAAAGAGCTCCCCGTCTGGTAGATGAGTTGAAAAAAGGGCGTAGGAAAACATTGAGATACAGAAAGCGTCTGAAGGTATAAGTCCGAAGGCAAGGGCAAACAAAGGCGGGCTGAGCTTTGAACCCAGGAAGATTCCAGCCACCCAGGCGCAGCTAACATATAGGGAAGTGCAAAATGTTATGTTAAATCATACTTCTGCTTCGCTTTAAATTAATTATTGTGAAACAACAATTAAATTCGACGTGTTCTGAATATTAATACAATTACTAATAACAATACAGCTGCCAAACTGATCAAAACCGAAACCCAGGTTGGAGTGGGTCGTGGTGATGTTGGTATAGCCAGCCTTTCTTCTAAATCGACAACTTTTCGTTCTGCGTCTTGTACTTTTTCATAAGCCGTATTAAAGTCATAATAATGCCATTCATGATTTGCTTCTATATTTAGAAGTTTTGCTTCGCTTAATTCGCTTTCTAGCTCCGCAACCTCGTTTCCTTGAGCCTTCATCTGTTCGATTTCTACCTCGATTTTGTCTATCCTTTCATCAATATCATTAATTCTATATTTAATTTCCTCAGGCGATATTCCTGTCGGTATAACCCTTAGATAAGTCATAATTCCAAGAGCAATGCCTGCCACAGCAACAACAGCCCCAATCCAAAGTACAATTTTTGAAGATTGCTTCATCGGCATTTAGCTATTAGGATTCCCTCATAGTGTTATCGCCATGGTAATAGGGAAGCCACGCATTTGCATTATACCAAAGCAACTCTAGCCAGCTTATCTCTGTGGTAAGACGGAATTATACATTGCTGACTTTTTCAGCGGGTCCATTATTTGGACCTTGACATATTAAGCTAGGCTCCTAAGCACCGGGAATGGCTGAAACAAGAAGATGAGAATCGTATTTACCACCCGTGTAAATTATGTGCTCACCTTTGTTTACAGTTTCAGTATGTCCGAAAGCTTTATAGGTAAGGATATCTCTGCCCTGCACCACGAGTCTTAATTTTTCTCCTCGCTCAAATAGTGTACTTGAAGGCCAGATTTCTATCTCTACCGGAACAATTTCGCCAGGCTTAAGCTTCAATCCTCTCTTGTGCTTGAGGACGGGCTGATGAGGCACCGATTTCCCCTCGTCGAGTTCACGATGAGAAACCCGTAACCAACCAAGGGCTGCTGGGGAATAGTCATACATTAGAACAGTGTGCGGAAACCTCACAAAGTCACCAGCACGGTCATATTTCTCTATTCCTATAAATAAATCCATGTCATCACTGCCCTCTGCCTGTACCCAGAGTTTCAGCTTCATATATCCTGTTAACTCTGTCTTGTCATTAAACTTAAATTCGAAATGAGTGCTTCCAGTTTTTGCATCATAACGGACTGAGCTCTCCTTTTGAGGCGGGTTATTTGTGAGTGTCCCATCTGCATTCAAAAACAATTTTGTGTATTGAGTTCGAGCTAATGGCCATTCATTTTCAGTTCTGAAATTCCCGAAGTAAAACCGTTCCCTCACCTCCAGCCTGACCTTAGGCCAGTACTTGACTTCATTATTATCAACGCCTTTCAGGTATCTATCGAAAAATTGTTTCTGTAAATCTACCATCTGGCGAAAGAATTGCCATTTTTTTCTGCCATGAATTAAAAGATATTTATCTGTGGAGGCTATCTTCTTGAATGCTTCAAGTGTCCCGCGTGTATGCAGACCGTGGTCCGACCAGCTCGCCACAATAAAGGCCGGCACGGTTATCTTTGTGAGATCAGCATTCTTGCTAGCCCAATAGTCATCGAAAAAGGGGTGCTCCTTAGCCATTCTTGCCAAGTCTTCTACTTGTCCCGAGATTGAGCAACAAAAAGCTTCCTTCCCTAAAAGCCACACGAAAAGGTTACTTGGAATGCCTCCGTGAAAAGCAAACTCGCGGTAAAAATCGCTCACACCCTCCCATGGGCTAATTGCTGCCAGGTGCGGTGGATTGAGTGCTGCCACTCTCCATTGGGTCCAGGCTAAATATGAGACTCCGGCCATACCGACTTTGCCGCTGCTCCATGGTTGTTTGGCGACCCATTCAATTAAATCGTAGCAATCCTCTGCTTCTTGCGCACTCATGAATGTTAGAACTCCTTCAGAACCCCATGCCCCACGTGGGTCTACATTGATAATAACATAGCCATGAGGGCACCAGTAGACAGGATCGGGTGCTTCAAAGCCACAATACTCAGACATATCTGAAGGAGCTACGCCACTTGATTCATGAGATGAGTCATTAAACGGAGTGTGTTTTCCATAGGGGCCCCATGCGATAAGGGTCGGGTACTTTCCCTCTTTCTCCGGGCGAAAGATATCACTATATATCTTTATGCCGTCACGCATTTTGGCGGCGACATTATATTCACAAATTATTCCCCTTTCTTTGTCAACCTTTGAATGTGGTTTGTTTCCCGGGTAAAGAGGCGCAAAGCCAAGTGTGGGACTTATACCTTCCCAAAAAAATGTTTCAAATTTTTCTTCACCTTTCATAACAGTTACCGCCTTTCTGCCAAGTTTATTTAGCGATTTTGGCTCAATCTCTCATGCCTGTCAAGGACATGATTTGAATCATAACTGTCAACTGTTGGTTTAAGTGATGTTACTGCTGATACGGGCACTCCAAACAACGAAATAACTAGCGTTACAAGCAATTCTTCGGCAAGTGCTATAATCACTTGCCGAACCGCGCCTTTGGTCGATGGGTAGCCCAGCCAGCGGATTTGGAGAGGCATTCTATGCAAAAGGGCACAATAAAACGGCTAATTGCAGACCGTGGTTTTGGGTTCATCAAGACAGAGCGGGAAGAAGAGCTCTTCTTTGGCCGCAACCAGCTTCAAGGGGTGGACTATGGTTCCCTCAGAGAAGGGCAAAAAGTGGAATTTGGGGTTACACGCGACCCCAACGGTCGCCTCCACGCAATCAAGGTGAGGCTTGCTCAGCCTAAAGGCGAATAGCAGCAAGTTCAGCCAGCGAATTTAGCGACAGTCTCAAGCTATCCTCAAACCTTATGTTTCTTGTGTGTTGTCTACTAGGCTGCTATAATGTCGCAAAGGGAGTTGCGTTTACTAGGAGGCGGATGGCTCAGAAGAAAGCAGCTAAAAAGACAGGAAATAAAGCACGGAAGAAAGCCGCGGAATATCTTCGGAAGGGCCCGAAGAAGTGATGAGATAAGGGCCGATTTATTTGCAATCTTGAGCGGATTCTGTTTCATTCTTGCCCTTCAGATAGCAAGGGAATAAAATGAACGTAGCTCAGCCAGCGGATTTGGAGAGGGCTTCCTAATCCGAGACGGTTACGTAGTCTTTTATCTTTTCGAATGTAGCTGGGCCAATGCCGTTGACCTTAAGCAGGTCCTCGATTCTTCTGAAAGGGCCGTTTCCACTGCGGTAATCCACAATAGCCTGGGCTGTGACTTCGCCTATCCCGGGCAGGGCTTCGAGAAGCCAGGGTTCGGCCCGGTTGATGTCTATCTTCTGGGGAGATTGTTCTTCGCCTTCCCGTGGAATGTAAAGCTCGATATGGCTGAGGTCGGCATCTGGTTCAATACCGGCATCGGAAAGGAGCGTCTGCAAGGTATCACCTTCCTTTAAAACATATATGCCCGGGTTAGCCACAGCGCCGCCGATGTAAAGCTCCCCACTCAGCTCCGGAGGCTCCGTTTGAGACAGGACGATTTCCACAGGCTGGTTTCGGCTGTGCTGCACCGCCAGCATGACGCCGCCAGCTATTGCGGCGATTGCCAGGAAAATAGTTACGAATAGGTAAAATCTATCGGCACGGCTCATGGCATAGCTCCTTTCTCAATGACCGGGGGTCTACATAATTGTAAAATCCACTTCACTCCACTACATTTTAAACCAGCTTCCTCTTCCAGTAAATTCGTCTTTTGCGGAAGGGATTTTGATGGTGCACCCCCTTGACTTCGCTATAAGCCTATATATACAATCTGGTAATAAAACTAAATATTCAATTGAAGGAAAGGAGGACAAATGGATCTGTGGTTGGCGATTTATTGGGGCTCACCTATCGGACTTGCCTTTTTCTTTGTGGGCTTAGGTGCCATGATTTACCTGTTCAGTAAAGCTGACGAGATAAGTAAGCGCACGAAGGCATTTGCTAGGGAAAAAGGGCTGGACTGGAAAAAGGGAGAAAAGGGAGAAAAGGCAGAATAGCTGCGGTCGCTTAGCAACTCGAATCGTTATCGCTAGCTCTTCGCTCGGGGTAAACTCTGCGTGGCAACCTCACGCAGAGCGCCGGGTTTATCAGGAACTGTATCATCAATTGCTCACCCTATGTCCCGGTGCTAAAATTGCCATATGGCAAAAGGTTCCGGCGTGATAGCCGTTAATCGTAAGGCTTACCACGACTATCATATCCAGGAGAGCCTTGAGGCGGGAATCGTCCTCAAGGGTTCCGAGATTAAGTCCATCAGGGCAGGCAAGGTAAATCTGAGTGATGCCTACGCCAGGCCAGAAAATGGTGAACTTTGGCTCTATAATAGCCACATTGCCTCCTACGATGCTGCCAGCTATAACGCACATGAGCCAATCAGGCCTCGCAAGCTTCTTCTGCATAGAAAAGAGATTGATATCCTTGCCGGCAAGGTAATGCAGAAGAGTTTGACTTTGGTGCCCCTTAAGCTGTATATTAAACATGGTGTGGCTAAGGTGGAGCTGGGGGTGGCTAAAGGGAAGAAGGTTTACGATAAAAGGGAGGCTATCGCCCGTCGGGATGCGGACAGGGAAATAGAGCGGGCGCTGAAACAGAGAAGGAGGTGATGGGAAGCAGGCTGAAATATGGGGGCGCGTGGGTTCGACAGGGGGAGGCCTACAGAATTGCAGGCTGAGGTGCCACTAACCTCATAAAACAAGTGGCAAAAAATAACTGGCGAACCTGTTTACGCTTAACGGGTCACATCTAACCTGAACTCCCCTCGAAGTTTGGGATTAGGTGTCAGAAAAAATCGAGGTGCTCCAATCCTGATGCCGATAGGGGTTGGCTAAGAAAAATTGGCTGGTCTAGCTGGATTCGGTCAGCAGATTAAAGCTAGATGAGATAAAAATAGCTGACTAAGCTTGTAGGATATTCTGGCAACCTTCTTTTGGACGGGGAGTTCAACTCTCCCCCGCCTCCACCAGGAAAATTGACAACGCTAGCCCTTTGCGGCTAGCGTCTTTTTTCGTTATTTCAAAGGCGGCGGAACAGGCTATTGGTATCCAACGACCTGTTATAATGTGACTAAAACTATTAAAGATTTGGTATAATGCGAAGTTAGGAAGAAGTTGCTGATATGCTTGCCGTTGAAGTCAGCCATATAGAAAAGTCCTTTGCCGATAAGGTAGTGGTTGACGACCTGTCTTTCTCTGTCGCTCAGGGCGAGATGTTCGGCCTCATTGGTCCTAATGGTGCCGGCAAGACTACCACCATCAGGATGATGATGGACATCATTAAGCCGGACTCGGGCGATGTGACCATCCTCGGTGAGAAGCTGAGTGAATCGACCAAGAATAAGCTTGGCTACCTGCCCGAGGAAAGAGGACTGTACAAAAAGCTTGCGGTCCTCGACTCCATCATCTATCTTGCCTCCCTCAAGGGTGTGGACAGGCGCTCAGCCGAGGAAAAAGCTGATGAACTGCTCAACCAGACAGGCATGCTGCCCCACAAAGGAAAAAAGATTGAAGAGTTGAGCCGGGGCATGGGACAGATTATCCAGTTCATCGTTAGTATCATTCACGACCCGGAACTGGTTGTTCTGGACGAACCCTTTGCCGGGCTCGACCCTGTCAACACCGAGTTATTGAAAAGGATGCTCTTTGACCTGAAGAATCAAGGTAAAGCTTTGATCCTGAGCACACACCAGATGAATGAAATTGAGGAACTATGCGACCGCATACTGATGATAAATCACGGGCGCTCGGTTCTTTACGGGGATCTGGCTGAAATCAAGTCCAAGTATAGAAGCAATTCGGTTTTGCTGGAATTTGAGGGGGAGCTAGGGGAGGTGCCGGGAGTTACTGAGAAACGCACCCACAAAGGTTACCTCGAGCTGGTCCTCGATGGAAATACAACTCCCCAGCAAGTCCTGGAACGATTGGTGAGTCGAGGAATAGTAGTCAATCGCTTTGAAGTAGCTACTCCTCCACTTAATGAAATATTCCTGAGGGTGGTGGGTAAGGCCCATGAATAAGACGCTTCTGATATTGAGGCACGAATTCCGGCACATGATGAAGAGAAGAGGCTTTATTATTATGACCGTTATCGTGCCACTTATAGCGGTTCTACTAATAGGAGTTTCCCAGCTCGTATCAGGAATTGCCATGCCGACAGTGGAGGCGGCGACCATTGGATATGTGGATGAGCTCGGTGGGTTCCAGCAGTACACCAGCCAGGGAAACATAACGCTGGTCCGTTTTGACACGCCGGACGACGCGACTGAAGCGCTGGTCAAGGGCGATATTAAAGAGTATTTTGTCATTCCGCCGGATTATATTTCTACTGGAGTGATTAACCGTTATACCCTGGAGAAACAGCTTGCGGCGTCCTCTGCCACAACGACGGCGATTAATAATTTCCTCTTAAGTAATCTACTGGCAGGTAAGGTGCCCGCGGCCACTATAGCCAGGATTGAAGCGCCCTTGAATCTGGTTAGCACCAGGCTTACTGAAACCGGCGCTGTGGCTCCGGAGCAAGGCGGATATGGGAGCTTGATCATTCCATTTGTTTTTAGCATTCTACTGGCGCTCTCCATCATTTTCTCCTCCACTTATCTGCTGCAGGGGCTGGGTGAAGAGAAAGAGAATCGCCTTATAGAGATATTGTTGTCCTCCGTTTCCGCCCGGCAATTGCTGACCGGCAAGGTTTTAGGAATTGGCGCCGCCGGGCTGGTGCAGGTAGCCGTCTGGGCGATCTCAGCGCCACTCCTGTTGAACCTGGCTTCTTCATCCATCGGGGGGTTTGTCAGCACGATACAGTTACCAGCCAACTTCATTGCTCTGGCTGTAGTATATTTCATCCTGGGCTACTTGTTGTTCGCTGTGATTTCGGCAAGTATCGGCGCCGTCAGTTCCAGTTCCCGCGAAGGGCAACAACTGATCGGGGTTTTTACAATTCCCGCACTTATACCACTCTGGTTCACGTCTTTGCTCATGTTCTTCCCAGACAACCCAGCCTGGGTTTTCTTTACCATTTTCCCTCTCTCAGCTCCTGTGGAAGCGATAATGAGACTGGGCGTGAGTGAGATACCTGCCTGGCAGCTGGTTGTCAGTCTGGCAGTGCTGGTGCTCTCCATCATTGGAATCTTGGTATTAACCATCAGGATTTTCAGAACTTACCTGCTCATGTATGGGAAGAGACCCGGCATCGGAGAAGTTATCCGAAACCTCAGAAGCGGATAGCCTACCTATTGTCCAGTACCGCCCACCAAAGGAGATTCGAACTCAGATGAAGTTTGGTGATAATGCAGGCTGGTTTTAAGACAGTCTCCCCTTCTTCAGCGTCTCAGTCGGCTCGAACACTTTAACACCGAACTTTTGGGCAAGCTCTTGGCATATTCTGGCTAATTTATCGTACCCTATCTCCCTGGCAAGCTGGAAAGGACCGAGCGCCGCACCGCCGCCATTAACCATCGCCTTGTCAATTTCGTCCGGACTCTTGACTACGCCTTCCTCGAGTAGTTTTGTTGCCTCGTTAGCCTGAAGAGCAGTGAAGATATCGGGGTCAAAATCCTCTTTCGCCCTGGATAAGTCTATCTCAGGTCTGCCTTTAGACCAGTCGTAAATGCCCTGCCCCGTCTTCTTCCCCAGCTCGCCAGCGTCAACCTTAGCTTTGAGCCAGGTGGCTGGCTCGTGGTCGCGAGAGTGCCTGTCGGAAAAATTACGAGCGATGTGATAGGAGACATCCAGACCTATGTAGTCCATCAGTTCGTATGGCCCCATAGGCGCACCGGCCTTTTTCATCCGGGCATCTATTTCCACCGGGGTAGCAACGCCTTTTTCCAGCATGAGGCCGAGCAGGATTTGAGTTGGCGCGGTGATTCGATTATAGATAAATCCGGGGGAATCCTTCTCAACCCTGACCGGCAACTTGTTCATCCTCAACGCCAGGTCATATGTAAGCTGCATTGTCGCCTCGCTGGTCCTCCCTCCCTTTATGACCTCGACGAGCTTCATAAGGACAGGCGGGTTAAAAAAATGCATGCCGACGACCTGCTCCGGCCTCTTCGTAGACGAGGCGATTTCCGTGATGCTCATAGTGGAGGTATTGGAAGCCAGTATGGCATGTTTGGGAGCGGCGGCATCCAGTGCCTGGAAAACCTGCCTCTTGAGGTCCATAATCTCGGGAACAGCCTCAATAACAAAATCGGCGTCCTTAACAGACTCGGCAATATCAATAGATGTCTGGATATTGGCCAGCATTGCCTTCCTGTTCTCTTCGGTGACTTTCTGTTTTTCCACGAGCTTATCCAGGCTCTCCTTTATTCTGGAAAGCCCCTTGTCAATGAATCTCTGCTCAATGTCCCGCATTGCCACCTTGTAGCCAGCAAGCAGCGCCACCTCGGCGATGCCGTGCCCCATGTCACCCGCGCCCATGACCGCAAATTTCTTGATTTCTTCAGCTTTCATGTTAGAAACCCTCGTTTTAATCTTTGCTTTCGCCCACAGGAAGCTATTCACCGGTGAAGACCGGCTCTCGCTTCTCGATGAACGCTTTTACTCCCTCCTTGGCATCCTTCGTTTTTTCTACCCGATGCCATCCTTCCTCTTCTATTTTCAAGCCCTGCTCGGTAGTGGTCTCGATTCCTCGGGTTACTATGTCTAGGATTATCTGTACAGTAATCGGTGCTTTTTTCGCCAGAGTCCTGGCGAGTTCTTTAGCATCATTCATCAACTGCCCCGGTTGAGACATTCTGGTTATAAGCCCGATGCTCAAAGCCTCGGGGGCATTGATTCTGGTGCCGAGCAGAAGCATTTCCAGCGCTTTGGTTTTACCCACCAGCCTGGGCAACCGCTGGCTGCCGCCCCAGCCAGGTATAATACCTAAGTCAATTTCAGGCTGTCCTATTATCACCCGCTCAGAGTTGACCATTATCCTGAAGTGGCAGGACATAGCCAGTTCGCAGCCACCACCGAATGCAGAGCCATTCAGGGCGGCGATTACAGGCTTGGGAAACCTCTCGATGCGTCTGAACACCTCCCGTCCCCGGACTGCACCCTTCTCGCCATCCGGCGTCCCGATTGTTTTCACGTCAAAGCCGGCGGAGAATACCTTCTCGCCGGCGCTGGTGATGATTATGGCTCGCACTGCTTTATCCTTTTCCCACTCGGTAAGGACCGCATCCAGCTCATCGAGCACAGCCAGATTTATGGGATTTGCCGGTGGCCGGTTCAGGGCGATTATGCCGATATTATCCTCTCGCTCTACAGTTATATTCTCATAAGCCATGAGACCCTCCTTGTTTTGAAATTTTTCAACGGCACCATGATTTCTTTAGTGAGGTAAATCGCTATAGCTCCTCTTTTCAGCTAGTCAACCCACACACAGCGCCGCATCAGTGCAAACAAGGAATGTTAACACCCAAAGCAGTGCCTCGTCAACGGCTAAAGAATTGGTAGTCTCCGCTCGTCATCTTGTTGCTGAAAGGCGTGAAATGGGAATAGAATACGCACGAAAGTAAGCAAGGGCGGAAGTTACGAGCTGTGGATAACAGATGAGCGGCACGATAGTCCTGGGCATCGGCAACCGGCTGGGCGGCGATGATGCTGCCGGCACCTGTGTGGTGGACATGCTCCACCGGAGGCGGCAAGGAGCCAAGACTCTCCTCCCCGCTGAGATTATGGCCATAGACGCCGGCACTGCTCCGGAAAGCTATACCTCGGTTATCCGCCGGCACCGGCCTGACTTATTGATACTGGTAGATGCCGCCGATATGGACTTACCCCCTGGTGCCCTGCGCACAATCGCGCCGGAGAAAATCAGCATTATGTCCTTTTCCACGCACCACATGCCCCTCTCTATGTTTATAGCATATGTAAAGAAATTTTGCGGAAAGGTCCTGCTTGTCGGTGTGCAACCTGAGCGGACAGAGGCGGGCAGTGGCATTTCAAAAGCGGTGCGCAAGAGCGTGAAGAAACTGGCTGAGGCTATTCTGGAAGGACGGATAGCTGAAATTCCGCTGCTGGAGTAAAGGAGCTAGCTCTGCCCGGTCGGCTTCTCTGCAGATTCGGTGGTTGGCTTCTCTTTCTTCACCGAGCCCTGTATCTTGCCGCTGTCAACGACTACCAGTTCATCGGCGTACTTATCATAGTTGGCTAACAGAAACTCGTCCGTCATGGAGAGCACCCCGACTGGGCAGATATCAACACACTGAGCACAGAAGCAGCATCTGGAGACGAATATTTTCACCTTTTTCTCTTCGGGTATAAATTCTATGGCTTTTGTCGGACAGACACTGATGCACAACCTGCATCCGATGCACCCCTCCTTATCAAGTGCGATTTTTCCCCGAAATTGATACGGCACCGACACTGGCGGAATCATCTCCAATTCGCCTTTTGTAACACTGTTCAGGAATTGGGTGGTTGATGCTGGAGCATATTTTGCCGGAAACTTATTTGTCGCCGGATTTAGAAAGAGCTGCTTTAATATTGTTCTTACTGTTTCAAACATTTTTATCAAACCATCAAATCGACTGCTATCAGTATCAGACCGACGAGACCGATGAGGGTCATGGCTATTATGTAGACCCAGCTTACCTGACTTATCTTAAATCGTGCCATTGCCGTGCGTATAAAAGATATGCCGATGAACATCACGGCAAGGACCTTGACCAGAAAGAATAAGCCGTCCACTATGCCGGCGAGGACTGGCGTACCAATTCCAATCAAAGGGGAGAGGTTGTATGGGATGAATAGAGCCACTACCACTGATGCCATGGCAAAAGTCTTTATTATGTCAGCGATGTAGAACAAACACAGGTTTCTGCCCGAATATTCAACCAGTATTCCGCCAGCGATTTCAGTTTCGGCCTCGGCTGCATCGAATGGCACCTTGGCACCCTTACCGGATGTAACCACCATTAGGGTAAATAACAGAATCAGCGCGCCGACTATTCCTAACGGGCCCACCAAACTCCATATAGGATGTTCGGCAATCGTAGAAAACATAAATGGATCGGCGGTGGTAACTCGACCTATGCGCCAGCCGAGAGAAACTATAGCTATTGCCAGGGGGAATTCTAAGCTCATCAAGGCGACCATCTCCCGCTGTGCCCCCACGGTGGCATATGGTGAACTGGAGGCAAAACCGCCTACGGCGAGAGAAAGAGATGGTAGTATCAACAGGTATACTACTAATAGGGCATCACCGAATCCGCCTAAAAGCGCTTGCAGCCCAAACAATGGTATGTAAAGCAGTAGTAAAGCCGAAGTTATCAGACAAATAAATGGAGCTGCCTTGAATAGCCAGGAGACAGCACCATCAGGTATGATGCTCTCCTTCATCATCAGTTTTTGCACGTCTCGGAAGGGTTGTACTATGGGCGGTCCCACTCTACCCTGCATATGTGCCACCAGCTTGCGGTCGATGCCGCGGTAGAGCATGCTGAAAACGCCGCCGATGAACACCAGTACGGCGGAGCCAAAAATGATAATCAAGCCGTTTATCCAGATATTTTCTCCCAGTAGGCTCATTGCGGCAGCTCCTTCGTCTTTTCTACAGAAAGCCGGTGGAGTTCCTCATAGTCAATCACGGACCTCCGGCTGATGGCTCTGTCCGTTATCACAACCCGGTTGGTGCAGGACATGCAAGGGTCAAGGGAGGCAAAGGTGATAGGTACATCGGCAATCTGCATGCCTTTGAGTATAGTGGGAACCGACATCAGGTTAACATAGGTAGGCGCCCTCACCTTCCAGGTGGCCAGGGTGCTCTGCCCGGCCTCCATACGAACATAATGGAAGACTTCACCTCTAGGTGCTTCGGCTCGCCCGAGACCTTCACCTTCTGCCTGGGTCAGCGCCTTTAAAAGCACAGCTGTCTTTGGTTGTGCCAGTATCGGACCGGGTGGCATGTTTTCCAAACACTGCTCAATGATTTCAACCGCCTGCTTAACCTCCAGCAAGCGAACGATAATCCGGTCATACACATCGCCGACCACAGTCCCCGTGACCATGTCTGGAGTCATGGCTTTGATACCCAAATCGGCATAGGCACCATAAGGCTGGTCCTGCCTCACATCTTTGGGGACGCCGCTTGCTCTACCTGATGGTCCACATGTGAGCAATTTCAACGCATCTTCCTTCTTCAGGATGCCTACATTCATTGTCCGCATTCGTATCGTCTTATCGTCTAGGAATACCTTTTCTAGTTTGTCATATATGCTCTTATAGTAATCCAAGGACTGTCTAATCCTGGGAAGTTGCTCTTCAGTAATGTCTCTCCGCACCCCACCAATTTGAAACATAGCCTTGGTAACCCGGTTTCCGGTCACGTATTCAATTAAATCCATTATTTCTTCCCTGACTCGCCAGGTGAAATAGAAAACGGTGTCAAAGCCAATCTCGTGAGCGGCAACGCCGGCCCATAGTAGGTGGGAATGTATGCGCTCCATTTCAGCGGTAATCGCCCTTATATAGTCGGCACGCGGCGGTGGAGTGATTCCAGCAGCATGCTCGACAGCCATAACGAATGAAAACGGGTGACATATATTGCAGATACCACATATCCGTTCCGCGATGTATATACTCTGGATAGGGTTATTTCTATTCATACCAAGCCACTCGATACCGCGGTGAACCTGTCCCACAAAGACATCCGCATCCACAATCTCTTCACCATCAACGCTAAGAGCAAGGCGGATCGGTTCCTTCAGCGCCGGATGAATTGGCCCTACGGGGATGTTATAAGTTGCCTTTTTCGTCTCTTCCTGTATCATTTTTGCTCCCTTCCCGGCAGAACCCTGAGCATGTCATTCGGTGGGCCCTTTTCATCCTTTCTCCATGGGTAGGCACCTTCGGGAAAATCTTCGGGCAGGAATAATCGTCTTTTATCCGGGATATCGACCACCTCTACTCCCATCATTTCCTGGGTTTCACGCTCGGTAAATAATGCCCCGGGGATGAGGTCGGTAATCGTTGGTATCTTCAGGTCATTCTTGGGCAGCTTCACCCGCAGTCCCAAGCTCAACTCCTCCAGGTGATAGCCATAGTAAATGGTGAAGTGGTAGATGAGCTCTACCTCAGCGCCCAGGTCGCTCGAGGAAATGATGGCCAGGTGGGGGTATTCCTGGAGGTGGAAGATATGCTTAACAGCATCGCGAAAGGCGCTCTTTTTCACCTCGACCCAGAGGCTGCGGAACTTATTCTTCTTGACGGCGACCTCGCGCTCGTAGACCGAGCCGCCGACAAAGCCATCGCCCAGCTCTTTGCCGAAACTATCGATAATGGCTTGCGGAGTGAGCTTCTCCATTAGGCTACCTCCTGCTTGAACAGTTTTTCCAGCTTCACCCAGGCCATGACCACACCGTGAATAATGGCCTCCGGCCTCGGCGGGCAGCCGGGGACATACACATCCACCGGTATAATCTGGTCTATCGGCCCCGCTAAACTATAAGATTCGTAGAATACTCCCCCTTCCGTGCCGCAGTTACCAACTGCCATGACCAGCTTGGGGTCGGGTATTTGTTCGTATATGCGCTTGACTCGCGATACCATCTGCTTGACCACCGGACCCGTCACCAGTAATACATCGGCGTGGCGGGGTGAGCCCACCAGCTTGATGCCAAAGCGCTCGGCATCATAACGGGGGGTAAGCACGGCTAGAATTTCGATGTCGCATCCATTGCACGAGCCCGTGTTCAGGTGGTAGACCCACAATGCTCTTTTAAATGCCGTTAAGCTCAAATTACTCTCCTCTATTATAGCTTAGATTATTTAGCCAGCCCAGCGATAAGTAGTATTATGACAGTTATCGCTATAGCAACTACGAACCAGAGTATATAGTCATTTATTATTCCAGTGTGGGGTTTTAGAATAAAGTTATAGTATTCCTTAAGGGTCTCAAAAAATCCCCAGTATATATTGCCTACTCTTATGTGGCGCTGCTCTGCTTCGGGAACCTCTTCCCCGCATAGAAAGATTCGTGCTTGGTCCGTACCCTTCTTATATCCTTTTTGTCCTCGTCTCCTGAAGAAGTAGACCATTACCATCACTACTAGAAAAACAATGATCCAGATGAGAGGGTTCCAAAAAGTGTAGCCAGATCCTAGAATGAACTTCATGGTATAGCTCCCGTAACTGCGTTGATATATGCACTCTGGTCTATTAAAGCATCGGCAGCAGGGTGAATCGCCCAATCAACAACTAGCGATGGAAACAGGGTAACGAAGATAATGCCTGCGGCTAGTATCAACATGCCAATTATCATAGACCTCGGAACCTCTTTCCCCCTTTTATATTCAGGCAGTTCCGCTCCCATAAATGCTGAATGAAAAGCCTTGGTAAAGGATGCCAGGGTCAAGATCGAGACTATTATACCTGTGATAGTTAGTATTGGATGGAATTGGTACACAGATTCATAGATTAGTATTTTTGATGAAAATCCATTGAGCGGAGGGATACCGGAAATGGACAGGGTTCCAATCATGTACAGTATAGTAGTCCACTTCATCTTGTGGGCTAAACCGCCCATTTTGGTAAGGTCTCTGGTGCCAGTGTAGTGGAACAGGGCACCACCCGTGAAGAATAGAAGTGGCTTATACATGGCGTGATTCAAGATATGGAAAATGCCTCCACTCATAGCGTCTCTACCAAAGGTAGCCAGAAGTTGTGGGTTGCCCAGAACAGCCAGTCCCACACCTACCCCAATCCACATATACCCTAGCTGAGAGATAGCATGGTAGGACATGAAGCGCATGACGTCTTTCTGATAGACCGCCATGGTAACTCCAACAAACATGGTTAGTAGCCCAAAAGCTATTATTATCCAGCCCACCACAGGTGCGTTTATCACACCTCCATACAGAGTAAAGCAAATTCTGAAGGCAGCATACATACAAGCATGGCTTGTTATTACCAGCATACCGGTTATGCTCGCCGGAGCCACGGAATAGGCATCGGGAAACCACAGGTGTAACGGCACCATCCCCGTTTTCATAGCAAACGCTATTAAAAACAGGGCTAAGGCTATCTTATCTAGCGTTGTATACTGAATTACCTGGGCCAGATACGCTATATTGAGCGAGTTATACTGGGCATACAGTAGACCAATAGCAAATAAAACCATCAGAGACGCAATGGCAGATACAACTATGTATTTAAATCCGCCTTCCTGGGTGTCGGCAAACTTGGTTCTGTAAGCTATCAGAGCTGCTCCGGAAATAGAAGCTATCTCTAAAAAGACGAATAAATTAAATAAGTCACCGGTGTACATCAGACCAAATCCACCCATCACCATAAGCATTAATAGGGTATAGAACCTGGTCTGCCCTGTCTCACTTGCTATATGAGAAAGAGAATATATAGCTGCAGCTAAGGAAACAATAGACCAAATTATACTAAAGAATACGGACATACCATCCACTTCCAGGATTATCCTCACCGGCACCATGAATCCCGTGGGGATAGTAAGGTCGGGGGAAGTGGCACCGAGAGTATAAATGTGGATTCCATTGATGGAGATATCCCTTGCCAGAGCAAAAACCAGAAATGCTACAAATACCAGGCTAACTACTACAAGTGCATTTCTGGCTTTCTGGCTTACCATACCTATTAGTGGTATTAAAAATGCTGCTGCCAGGGGTATGGCTATAATCAAAATGGGAGACTGAGCTATTAGACTAGCCAAATCATTATCCTTTCAATTTCCTGGATTTTTCTGAATCTAGGCTTCCGGTATGTCGATAAATACGTATCACTATGGTCAGCATCAAGGCCAACACTGCAACATTGATGACGATACTGGTCAGGGTGAGTGCCTGAGGTACGGGCAGCACCATGGGTCCTTCTGGCACATCGGTATAGATAGGAGCGTTTCCTCCTGCCCGGTAGCCCAGTGCCACCAGAAACAGATTGACCCCCGATGCCATCATGGCAATGCCCATAATGAGCTTAATCAAATTCTTTTTGAATATGATTATATAAAAAGATATCCCCACCAGCAGCGCTGCTGCTAGAAAGGGAAAATTGAGGGGAATATGCTCCATTATTCTTCCACCTCCTCGCCACTGGAAAATAGCGCCAGAGCCAGGACCACTGCTGAAAGGCCGGCTACTACCTTAATGCCCACAGCTAAGTTCATCAGGGGAACGACTCCTCCCGTCCAGATATCCCCCGGGTTAGGACCGATAGGAGGAATGTGGCCGAAGATTGGCGTGCCCACTAAAAGGTTGTAGAAAAAGGCAGTGCCTATCCCGACGAAAGCCAGAATGATAAAGATTAAAGCTCCGGTGCTTTCCATTATTGATAAAACGCGCTCACGCAGCGATTTTTTAAGTTCCTTGGAACTGAAAGCCACCAGCAACATGACTACGCCGGAAACGATGACAGCACCACCCTGAAAGCCTCCACCTGGGGTAATCTGTCCATGGGCAATGACATAAAGGCCGAAGATGAGGATAAACAGGATAAGCTGGTTGGCCACGGTGCGTACAATCTTTGACAGCATCAGGAACTCTCCTTCCTGCGTTTCGATGCTCGTAACAGAAGCAGCACCCCGGTCACCGCTGTGAACAGTATCGTGGCCTCCCCCAGTGTATCAAACCCACGGTAGTCAAAGACCACCGACGCTACCACGTTGTTGTTCCCGGTTTGTTCCTGGGCATTCTCAATTATATAATCGTCCATATCGGATGGAGGGTAGCCAAAGTCACGCATGGTCGGAGGCAGCACCCCCCACACAAGAAAGGCTACCAGAACAATCAACGCAATCAGGCCTGTAACTTGTCTCATTATTTACTCCATACGCTTGGTTGCTCTGATGGTGATGATGAAGATAGCTGCAGTCACAGCTGCCCCGATTCCCGCTTCGGCCATGGCCACGTCAGGAGCCTTCAGAAGATAAAACTGAAAGGCCAGCAACAGGCTCAGCACAGCCAGCACCACGACCGAATACAGCAGGTCCCGAGATACAGCCACGAATATGGCACAGGCAACCAGTGCCAGCGGTATAATTATATGCAAAGGTCCAGCGTCAATCATTCTCTTTCTTCTCCAGGTCATCCACCACCGCTCTGGTGGGCTTTTCTCCGCTACGGTGTGCCGCCCTGGCTATGGCATGAGCGCCGGTAGCATTGGTGACCAGCAGCGCAACCAGCGCCAGCACCGAGTGTATGCACATTATAGATTGATCAGTCCCTCCCTGTGCCCAGATTTCAGCGGACTGCACAATTACCGCCAGGATGAGGAAGATGGAGCCGAAGGTGGTGCATTTGGTGGCGGCATGCAGTCTGGTGTACACGTCGGGAAAGCGGTGAAGACCGAAGGCCCCGACAAAATTGAAGAAAAGGCCAATTCCTATGAATACATAGCTTAATGTGTTCAGCGCCGCCACTAAAACTTGTCCCCCTGAATGTATTTGGCCACATACAGCGTCATGGTGAACGAGAGCAAAGCGTACACGATGGCCACGTCAATGAAAATCACGTGATTGAACATCATTCCCACAATGACCAGACTGGCTACCACCAGAGTGTTGGTGGTGTCGAAAGCCACCAGCCTCGTCGGTGCCCCCGGCCCCATAAAGATGCGTACCACAGTGATGACAATACACACAGCCATGGCTATGACCGCCGGAAGCCAGTCAATCATTCTGCGATTCTCCTCGCCCAGTCAGGAAAACTGTTGCATATCGGATGGTAGTCCCTCGGCATATCTTTGAGCACCTCGGGGTCAACATTTATCCAGTGTACATACAGTTCGTTGGTTTTCTGGTCAACGTCCACGCTCAGTGTTCCGGGCGTCAGGGTGATGGAATTGGCCAGGATAGTAAGTGACAGGTCGTTTTTCAGTTTGGGATTTATCTTCACGATGCCCGGATTAATCCGCCCGGTGATGACACGGTAGGCCACGTCAACATTGGCCTTGGCCATGGCAAAGAGAAAAGGGAACAGGTAAACGAGGAAGGTAAACCACCGCCGCGGGTTCAGCATACGCAGGTCTTTGCCGATGAACCGGTTCCTGAGCACGGCACCAACCACAACGGCGAGTACCGCCCCGATGATGAGTTCGGCAGTACTCCATAAAGCAACGGTGCCGCTACCAATGGTGAGAAGGAGATAAACCACATAAGCGACAACCGTTGTAATTAGAAACTTCATGCTTTACCGCATAAACACCTTCTCTGCTGAGAAGGATTCTATTTCAGGGCTGTTTACTTTGCTGTAATAGTATATTTTACTCAAAAGCTCGGCAGGGATTATATATTATCCCCCAGAAATTATCAAGCCTCTGGTGGTTTTTCTTAAGAAAATTTTTCAGTCGGCACGATTTCATAGTCAAAACCGCCCAAAATCACAGGTTTCGGCTTGTGCCGTTAGAGTCCTTCGTGCTTATATCGCTGGGCTAGTTCCTGATAAATTGACGGGCTATTCTGTGTCCACCATAGCTGCTCAGCGGTGACTTTTCCCTTAATTTCTCCGGGCACGCCGGTAACGAATGAATTGGCTGGAATTTTCATCTTTTCTTTAACAACACAACCGGCAGCAATTATTGAATTGTCGCCAATCTCGACATCGTGCAGGACTGTGGCATTCATGCCTATCACAACATTGTTGCCGATTCTACGGCAATTAGAAACAGCGCCGTGACCAATGATTACATTTTCCCCGATGGTAGCCTCCGCTGCGGGAGGCATGTTTGGTGACCCGGAATGAATAACGCAGTTATCTTCGACAACGCTATTCTTGCCAATTTTTATCCTGCCAATATCCCCCCTGATTACTGCTCCGGGCCACACGCTGGAGTTTTCACCAATCTCTACATCACCAACAACATAAGCTGCTTCACTGATGAAGGCTGAATCAGCTATCCTGGGCGTCTTGCCGTTAAAGCTTCTAATCATGTTTACCTCCCGGAATTACTTATGTTACTGGCTTATCCGGTAGTTAGTCAAACCAGATTGTTAATCTCTTAAAGTCTGGCTAAGAGGCAAGAAGTCAGTACCACAATTCTGCTCGGTCTTAAAGACCGCAAAGTGGGGATGCACAATTTGACGGAGAGCCATCCTAATTTGACGTGGCTAGCACTTACTGATAACATCATAGGTTGAGTCGTGCTAGGCGGGGAGCTAGCGGTGCCCTGTACCCGAAAACCGCTATAGCGGGGCTGAATTCCTGCTTGAGGTTTACGGCTGGTGAGATTTTGTTTTTGCTGAGCGGTGTTGATAGTCGGGTTCTATGCAACTGGAGGCTATGAACCCCGTCAGGTCCGGAAGGAAGCAGCGGTAAAT
>Ga0315555_1000776_pt1 | contig 22972 bp, 17 predicted proteins | sample SalMarSW160380MG_FD_202113 | JGI IMG/M metagenome (GOLD analysis project Ga0315555, IMG submission 202113) | Salt marsh sediment microbial communities from the Plum Island Ecosystem LTER, Massachusetts, United States - Salt Marsh Sediment SW1603-80 ... | reverse complement strand
GAAAATTCTCCTCTCCACAAGCCGCCTGTCCAGATGAAGCTCCATGTTGCCCGTGCCCTTGAACTCCTCAAATATAACTTCGTCCATTCGGCTGCCCGTATCGATAAGCGCAGTGGCAAGAATCGTAAGACTGCCGCCTTCCTCGATATTTCTCGCGGCGCCGAAAAACCTCTTTGGTTTATGAAGCGCATTCGAATCGACACCACCGGAAAGAATCTTCCCGGAAGTGGGCACAACCTGATTATAGGCCCGTGCAAGCCGCGTAATGCTGTCTAACAGGATCACGACATCCCTTTTGTGCTCAATGAGCCTTTTGGCCTTTTCAATAACCATTTCAGCAACCTGTACGTGCCGGGTTGCAGGTTCGTCGAATGTCGAGCTGACTACCTCTCCGTCCACATTCCGCTGCATGTCGGTGACTTCCTCCGGTCGCTCATCAATGAGGAGAACAATGAGCACGATTTCCGGATGGTTCGTTGTAATTGAATTGGCGATATGTTGGATGAGAATAGTTTTTCCTGTTCTTGGAGGAGCAACGATAAGTCCTCTCTGCCCCATACCGATCGGGGTAAAGAGGTTTACTATCCGCATAGGGATATTGTCGGAGGTTGTTTCCAGGTTTATCCGGTCGATTGGGTAGAGGGGAGTCAAATTATCGAATAATATCCTCTTCTGCGCAACCTCAGGATCTTCGAAATTAACCGCTTCGACCCGAAGCAGGGCAAAAAACCGTTCATTTTCCTTGGGAGGGCGCACCTGCCCGGACACCGTATCTCCAGTCTTCAGCCCAAACAAACGAATCTGTGACGGGGATACGTATATATCATCCGGGCCGGGGAGGTAGTTATAGCTCGGTGAACGCAAAAACCCGTACCCGTCTTGAAGAATTTCAAGCACCCCGGAGGCAAAGATAAGCCCGTGTTTCTCGGTCTGCGCCTGCAGAATGGAAAAGATCAGGTCCTGCTTCTTCATCCTGCTCGTTCCTTCTATTTTAAATTCACGCGCAAGCGAAGAAAGACCTGAAATTGTCATATTCGCAAGCTCATTGATGTTCAGTTTGGCGAAATTAATCTTTTTCTTCTCTTCAGCCTTCTTTTTCGTTTTCCTGATGACCGCAATTTTACCGTTTTCTTTCATGGTTACCGCCCCCGTTTGGACAGCTTCATCGATTTCAACAGAAACAGAGTCCTCATCAGTTGCATCGTCCCCACCGTTGGTGTCTCCACCCCTGGTGTCTCCACCCCTGGTGTCTCCAATTTCTTTACTACTGGAAATTTCTTCGGACACTTCTTCCGTATAAACCTCCTGAACTTCAGGTTGCTCCTCCGTATCAGGTTCCATATCTTCCTCCACGTCTTCTATCATGTTGTCTCCGTTATAACTATTCTCTGTAGCCATGTCTTAGAATTATTTCCCCCGTTTCTTCTGAACATCGAATGAACCGGTAAAACTGCAGACGTTACAGCACCTCATTGCTTTTTAATTACGTTATTTGATTGGTGTACATGATTTTTATTAAAACAACCCCGCCTCTGCTTAAATTCCGTAGAGCAGACAACCGATGTGGCTTTTTATGAGGTTTAATACAGCAGATCTAAGGTATGTATTTTTTGTGAATCGTGTAAAAGCACCCTCTTCTACGTAACTTCAAATAAGTTATCTGTGATACTCGCCGCGAAGTGGCTTGCGCCACTTCTCACGTCAGGCGCACGTTACTTTGTACACATGACAGATTTCCTGCCTTTACGCCGCCACTCACTGACAGACGGTACTTTCAAGCTATTATATTATACACGTCGTGTCAATAGAAAATTTTCATTTCTCTAAATAATATCGCTAATTTTTTCAATCAGCTTCAGTACATCTTCATACAGCGGTTTCAATTCATACTCGATCATATCACCGACGGATACCATATCACCGTTTTTGAATGACTCTTCAATCTCCTTCAACCCTTCGGAAATACTCCCGATAACCTCCCGTATGCTCTTTTCCGATACCCTGATTTCATCCATCCTATCATGGTGTTTCTGCATGAAGAACCCGAGCATGAATACGAGCTCATCGAGAAGCTCGGTTATAAATAAAATATCGTTCAATGCCGGGGCGTCTCTACCAATTTGAAGATTTTTTCCTATGTTTTCAAATTTATCTACAGAGCTCTGTGTTACGCTGCATAGATCTGCAAGGACGGATTTGAAAAACGCATCCGTATTTTGTGGCTTCTGCATGGATATACCGTTTTTGACTACCGCCCATGTCGCCACCCTCGGGAGAACACGGAGAAGACCGTCCAGGATACCGGCAATTTCAGGTAAATCAGCCGTATCCATATAGCGCCTCTCAAACTTCTGTACTGCAGCATGAAGACAACCGAGCATCTCCCGCAATGAAACGCCATTTTCATCCAAAACAGCAAACTCTCTAATGAGAAGAAGACTACATGCGCCGGACAAGCCGTTTTCCACAAGCATCAGCCCTTCCAGGACGGCATCGTGATTTTCAAGACGAGCGGACTGCAGATAGCGGCTTTTGAAATCGACTATGTACTCACCAATCGTTTCCAGGGTATTCAGTGCATACTCCGTCGGAGACAAGGTTTGAATCTTCAGCATTGAAATCCCGTTTATCCCTTTATGAAGGGTTTCCGAAGGAGAATCCAGGGTAATACGCTCGTCATCTGCGGATATCGAACTGATGACCCGGCCGTTTTTAAATACCCATTTTTCGACACTGTCAATAACTTCATTGAGGTTTTTTTCATTCTCAAGCCTAAACTCGAGTTTCTCATCGTTTATAAGAATATCCATGCATATATCTCCTACTTTGTCTTGAATTGATTCGAGAAGTTTTCAAGCCTTTTCTGGTTCTGGTCCAGCTCATTGAGCGATTGCTGCATAAGTGTAAAATCCTTTTCCAGCTTTTTTCTATAATCTTCAAGGTGTACATTCCAGTCATCTATCTTTTTCTCTTCGTCTTTGATCCTTCCATCCGTTGCCTTTACACGGTAGGCAACTATGCCGTTTGCCGGATTGGTGTATCCTTTCAGCGTTTTTTCCAGGGTAAAGGCAACCCCGTTATCTATAACGGCATCGTTATTCGTGTCTGCACCGAAGAGATCTTTGATTGCTTCAGGAAATTTGTCAAAGGATTGGACAAAGGCGTCCTCATCAACCTGCAGGTACCCGCCCTTGATGTCATTCCAGTCTGAGTTTACGGCCCCCATTGAAATGCCGATTTGGGCAAGCAGGGAGAGCTCTTTCCCCTTTTTAGTCGGATACGGGTTCATCATAATATTCTGCAGTTTATTCTTGAGCCCCATCACCGTAATATCCCCTGTTAGCACTCCTGCTTCGGTCTTGTCCTTAAGATTCTCCCCCGGAATAACTTTTGTCTGCTTGTTAATATACTCGAGCAGTTCGTTATAACCCTTCATGAGCTGAATGATCTGGTTTGTTATCTTTTCATAATCGCGGTCGATAACAAGATTTATTTCCCTGTCGGTTGTGCCCTTTATATCGAGTGTTATACCCTTGATGGCATCGTCTATCTGATTTCCATCACGCTGCACCTTTACACCATCGATGTACACAACGGCATCCTGGGCTTCCTGAATGAGGTGCTTTGGAGAAATTCCCGGCCGGGCCGACTCGTCGACTATTTCGAGATCCGCGTATTCAATCCGCCTGCCTGTATTTTTGTTGACCATCAGTACGCTGGTGATCTTCTCATCCTTCGTGCCGATATCCGAAAGTCTGTAACTGTATTCCTTTTCGTCGGCGCCAAGTCCTTCAACCGTTATTTCGTGCACGACGCCGTCGGCGTTCTTGAAGGCAAGAACAGTATTATCCACAACTTCCGCAGGCTTCGGCTCCTCTTTCTTCTCAGGTTCGATCCCGGAAACCGGATTGCCCCCAATGATATCTATGTCTTTAACCGTGACCTTGCCTATATTATTCAGCTTTGGAAAGACAAGCGGTTCCTGGCCCTCCTCCCTTCGGGGCAGCTCGATCGCCTTCATCCTGACCTTTACCATGATTGAGGGCCTGACCGCAACTTCCCGATCTAGCGAAAACTCAACTTTTCCTTCAGGCTCAAGGGCAAGATGATTATCCTTCAGTGTGAATTTCGTTTTTTGATCCGCGCGCGTCAGCCTTTCTGAAGCGAAGCGAGTATCGTATGCAATACCGGTCTTCTCCTCGAAAAGACCGATACTTTTCAGGAACTGGAGTGTTTGGGGTTCACTTGAAGTTATTGTATTATTTTGACCGGTTTTTTGTGTTTCAATAACGAGTACCGATGTTTTATCGGTGTCATGCGTTATTTTTGAAGTAAGGTAGCCTCCAGCCTGTCCGTTCAATGCATCGGACAGATTTTCTATACGGCCTCCGTTGAAAACCACGTCTATATCCGCATCGCCGACCTTCAGTTTAAGTGTTTGCCTGTTAAAGACAGCGGTATTGTCAACCGGGTCTGTAACAATTCTCTCTCTCTGTGCGGCCTGTTTGATTTTCACCGATGCTTTTGCAGGTTCTGCCGTACGTGCAGCCGTCGCCGTGAGGAAATCTTCCGCGCTGGAATGGGCTATTTTGTCTTCAAAGGGGGATCGAAAACCGTAGAGGGAACGAGCGCCATCCTGAACAGCTTTGATTTTGTTTCCGAGTGTGGACCAGGCGCTCTTCTGTTTATCGAAAAGCTCTTTGGACCTTTCGAACTTGTCGAGTTTTTTGCTCTCTACCTTTACCAGTTTCTCGATGATACCTTTAACATCTATATTACTGGATATTCCCGGTAGATTGATATCAGACATGGCACGCCCCGGAGCGTTATAGAAATTCCCTCCGGGTAATTCATCTGCTACATCTCATCGACAGGCTCAATCATCTTTCCTCGTCGACCAGCAAACCGATCATTTCCTGAATCTTCGCCACGAGATGCAACAATTGCTCCGGAGGTATTTCTTTAATTACCTTATCGGTTTTCGTGTCGATTACCTTAACAACCACTCTGTTCGTCTTCTCATCAATCCTGAAATCAAGCCGCTTGTTGAAGATGTCTCCTGCGCTCCTCAGTTTTTCAATAGCCTCGTTGACAATCACTTTTCCTTCAGTTACATCCCCTGCCTTCAGGGTGGATGTAATATCAGCCCCCTTTTCGACTGTCGTTGTCCCGTCAGGCGGCATTCGTTTTTTTGCAATTAAAAGTGAATTCAACTCAGGCGGTCTGTTTCCGGTGATAATATCAATACCCATCTTATTCACCTCCATTTTATTTCATGGAGCAGATGTACAGTACTGCTCTCTTTATAAAAATCCTGCGGCCGTAAAGGCCGCAGGTCTGCGATCGGTTTACAGCCTAATCTAAAAGCTTCAGAACTGATTCAGGCATCAGATTGGCCTGCATCAGCATTGCAGTAGCCGATTTCTCGAGAATCTTGAGGCGCATGAAATTCACGATTTCAGAAGCCATATCGGTATCCCGAATTCGCGATTCAGCAGCCTGTAGATTCTCATGTGCAACTGCGAGGTTGTTTATAACATGCTCGAGCCTGTTCTGAACCGCTCCAAAAACAGCACGCTGCTTTGAAACGATATCGACAGCCCGGTCAACCCTCGCAATCGATTTATTTGCCGCGTCAACGCTGCTCATCGACAGACCCGATATACCGATGGCTGCAGACGTCATCGTCTTCATGCCAACCGTTATCGACTGACCCTCATTCGGTCCGATTTGAAAGCGAAAACTTTCCTTCGAACCGTCAAGGATCTTATATCGATTAAACTCGGTTGATTCGGCTATCCGGTCAACCTCGGCAACCAGCTGCGACACTTCGACCTGAATGAGACTTCGGTCCTCGTCGGTATACACACTGTTTGCCGACTGCACCGACAGCTCTCTCAAACGGTGAAGAATGGCGTGGACCTCCTGCAGAGACCCTTCAGCAGTCTGAATAAAGGAGATGCTGTCAAGAGCATTTCCCTGTGCCTGCTTTATGCCACGAATCTGAGACCTCAGCGTTTCTGATACAGCCAGTCCGGAAGCATCGTCACCAGCCCTGTTTATGCGCATCCCGGATGCAAGTTTCTCGATGGACTTCGAGATATTTCTCTCAGCCCTCGACAGTATCCGGTTTACAAAGACAGCGGATATATTATGGTTAATGATCATACAATCTCCTCCCTCCGTAGAGATTTAAATGCTCAGCTATCCATAGACTGTCTTTCACAGCACGGCGAAGTGTTGAGGTATTCACCGATCACAGGACACCTTTCTCACGACACCGCTGTAAAAACATACACTCGATAGCCTGTCTGCAGGAGGATCACTCCCAACTGCATGCACAGGTCTCAGTGTACAACAGGATCTGGAACAGGCTTTTTTTCCGTCACCCCCTCTTCTTTTGCCAGGCAGCAATTTCAGTCCTTTACAGGACCTATCCTTTACAGGACCTGTCCTTTCCAGGACCCATCCTCACCCGAGGAGCTGGAGAACCGATTGAGGTTGTAAATTGGCCTGAGCCAGCATTGCAGTACCTGACTGAACTAGAATCGTGTCTTTCACAAACTCAACCATCTGTGTCGCCATATCGGTATCACGGATGAGCGATTCCGCAGCCTGAATATTCTCAGCACCGACAAGAACTCCCTTCACTGCCATTTCGAAGCGGTTCTGATAGGCACCAAGGTCCGCTCTCTGGCGCGACACTGTTTTAAGCGCTTCATCTACAGTCCCGATGACAGAATTGGCCTGACCTGGGGTTGAAATACTTATCGCCCTTCCGTCGACTTTCAGGGCGAGTGCATCTGAGGTCATAGTCCCTATATAGGCTCTCTCCCGCTGATCCATATTGGCACCGATGTGAAACCACATCGAGGCAGTGGGAACGCCGCCGTGGGCAGGATTTGCAAATGCGCCTGTCAGCATATTGTATCCGTTGAACTGGGCATGTGATGCAATCCTGTCGACCTCATCCACAAGCTGCGATACTTCAACCTGTATCTGCATTCTGTCGGCATCGGAATAGATACCATTTGCAGATTGAACCGCCAGCTCTCTGATCCGGTGAAGAATATCCTGCGATTCCTGCAGGTAGCCTTCGGTTGTCTGGATGAAACTAACGGCATTTTCAATGTTGCGTGCCGCCTGTTTCAATCCACGTATCTGGGATCGCATCTTTTCAGATACGGCCAGACCGGAGGCGTCATCACCGGCCCGCGTAATCCGTTCTCCTGAAGCCAGTTTAGCAATATCCTTGTCAACATCGAGGTTTTTGAACTTCAGGATGCGGTTGGCGTAGAGAGCACTCATGTTGTGGTTGATAATCATTCAACTACCCTCCTTGATAGGTTTTGTGCTTCCCTGCACGGTTTTTTTTCAAGGTACTCCTTGAAGTCCTATACCTTGAAAACAGAAGAATATACTCCGATGCGTGCCTCGTTTCATTCTCCCGTTCCGATCTGTCCCATAACATAATGGAAACGCAATCGTTTTACCGCATGAAGGCCAGCAACTAACAGTAGGCCCCCGAATGAGTGCAGGACTCAGCAGCCTCACGGGGAAAGCCAGTTTGGCCCCCCTTTCACGCTATTTCCAACCCAAAAATCTACCTCCCTGTAATCAGCGGGAGGTTAGATTTCATACGCCTTGAAAAAGGTCGTCTTGAACAAGGCGCGGGAAAAAGGCAGGGGGCATAGGATAAGTTACTGGCATACCCATTAACATGGCGGGCCATCATCATGACGTGCCATTAACATGGAGGGTGTTTCATTTGTCCGAGATACACGAGGGGTCTCAGACACCCGGTCGCTATTTCAAAGATCGTGTGTTCGTCCGCTTCATTTTATTAATCACGCTTTGCCTTGTCCCCGTTTGTTTGACCCGGGCCCCGAAATCAAAGTGGCGTATGTCCCGAGTATCAAACAGTAACTTGCTCGAAGTTACTTAAAAGCTCCTGCCAAGCTCCCGGGGCTATCGTCCCTTGCAGGACTATTAAGCCCCGGGAATACTTCAACAGGCAGACACCTGAAGCAACGAACTAAGAGAAACACATTCTCATACACGCGGAGCAGAATTCATGCGGAGGGAAACTCCACGTGCACTATGATTATGCGCGGAGTATAACCGATACAACCAATCGGCGGAGGGAATTACCGCGCTCATCACTCAAAAAAAACTAACGAAACAACTGAAGCACACTCTGCGGCAACAAATTCGCCTGCGCCAGCATAGCCGTGCCTGATTGCACAAGAATCTGGTTTTTCGTAAATTCAACCATCTGTTCGGCAATGTCCGTATCCCTGATACGGGATTCTGAGGCCTGCATATTCTCATACCCTGCAAGCAGTCCTTTTGTAGCGTATTCAAGTCTCGTCTGGTAGGCGCCGAGATCCGCACGCTGTTTAGAAACCTTCATCAGCGCCTGATCGACGATGCCGATCACCCTGTTTGCCTTCGCCGGCGTGGAGAGAGATATTGTGGATCCAGTCGAAATAGCGCGCATCTCAAGGCCGCGCGCGTTCATTGTTTGGATGTATACCTGCTCTCTCTGATCCATATTAGGACCGATATGAAACCACATCGAAGCGGTAACCATGTTTTCACCGGTTGGTCGCGCAAACCTGCCGGTCAGCATGTTCATACCGTTGAACTGCGCATGCGAAGCGACTCTATCGACTTCATCGACGAGCTGGGATATCTCAACCTGAATCTGCTGTCTATCCTCAGAGGTATAAATCCCGTTCGAAGCCTGAACAGAAAGCTCTCTTACCCGCTGGAGGATGTCCTGAATTTCCTGGAGGTACGCCTCTGTTGTCTGTATAAAAGAAATACCGTCTTCGGCGTTCCTTGCCGCGCGGCGCAGCCCCCGAATTTGGGACCGTAATTTTTCAGAAACGGCAAGTCCTGAAGCATCGTCACCGGCCCGATTGATCCTCATACCGGATGACAGTTTTTCAATATCCTTGTTGATGTTCCAGTTGTTGAACTTTAAAATCCTGTTCGCAAAAATCGCACTGAGATTGTGATTAATAATCATATTTTCCTCCTTGAAAATTTTCCAGGCGTCCTTGCCCTGCTTTTAAAAAATGCTAAACTGATCTCATAAATGTACGATATTTATACTGTGTTGAAGTTGCAGGCATCACCTCCTTGCGTGTAGACAGACGGGAACTTCCCTGTTCCCGGTGAAGCATGTTATACGAAGCACAGAAGCTTCACGCCATACATCATGATGATTCGAAGATGTGGATTCCCTCTTTTGGTTTATCGGCTGTCTCCGTTGAAAACTTTACTAAAATCGCCTCCTCGCTGTTTTCGAGTCCGTGCACAAATCTCCCCAGAAAAATGTTATTTAAAAAGATTAACAAATATTTAAGCGTCTCCACCTCACATCTGTTCAATTGCCTCGATACCGAGAAGCTCGAGCCCTTTTTTTAAAACCTTCTTTACCGAAAACACTACCAGCACACGGGATAATGAAAGCGTCTGATCCTCCGTAATAACCCTGTGAGTGGCATAGAAAGCATTGAACCGGGACGCCAGTTCGAGAAGATAGCGCGCAATAACAGACGGCTCGAATTCCCAAGCTGCCCTTTGTATGACCTGATCAAACTCATTTACCAGAAGCACTACAGAATATATAGTGCTGTCATCATCTGTGTATACAAGGCCTTCCCTGTAAGTAATATCACCATAACGCTCACTGTATTTTTTCAGGAGGCTTGATATACGTGCATGGGTGTACTGAAGATACACCCCGGTTTCACCATTGAAGTTCAGTACTTCATCCCAGTTGAAAGTAATATCCTTCAGCCGGTAATTTTTCAGGTCATTGAAAATGATCGCACCAACACCGACCGCTTCTGCAACAGTCTTTTTATCCTGTATATCCGGATTCTTTTCCTCAATTATCGTCTCAGCAAGAGAGGCCGCGCGATCCATAACATCTTCGAGAAAAATAATGTTGCCCTTTCTCGTGCTCATAGCACCCTCTTTAAATCGGATCTGGCCGAACGGCACATGATGGCATTTCGAATACCAGGGCATCCCCATCTTTTCCAGAACCCTGAATACCTGCCTGAAATGAAGCTGCTGTGGGGTCCCAACAACGTAGAGTGCGAGATCGAAATGAAAGGTCTCATACCTGTAAAGTGCGGCAGCAATATCGCGTGTTATATACAGGGTCGAACCATCCTTTTTCCTTAACAGGGCGGGCGGCACGTCTTCGAGAGGAACGATGAGTGCGTCTTCACTTATTGCGGTAATGCCGCTCTCGATAATTTTTTCAACCGTTGATTCGAGCATGGGGCCGTAAAAACTTTCACCCGTATACTGTTCGAATGAAACACCAAGCCGCTTATAAATTCTTTGAAAATCTTCAAGACTGAGGTCGGCAAAACGCTTCCATAGCCTCCGTGACTCTTCGTCACCCTTTTCGAGTTTCCTGAACCATTCGCGCGCATCGTCTTCGAGGGCCGGTATTCTTTCAGCCTCACGGTGAAACCGCACGTATAGATCGTAGAGAAAGCGGATGGGGTTGTCTTCGAGCCCCTTTTCATTTCCCCATTTTTTATATGCGGTGATAAGTTTACCGAATTGTGTACCCCAGTCACCAAGATGATTGATCCCGATGACTCTGTAGCCGAGGAATATGTGGATCCTTTTCAGCGCGTTACCGATAACAGTTGACCTTAGATGTCCGATTCCGAACGGTTTTGCGATATTCGGTGATGAAAAATCGATGACAACTGTTTTGCCCTCTCCGTACGACTGTAACGACTTAAATGTTGATTTGGTAATATCCTTTATTATGTCTCCGATTACGGTCGTTCTATTCAGAAAGAGATTGAGGTAGGGGCCACGCGCCTCAGCGCCCTCTATGAGGCTGTTTTTTTTGTCGAAGCCTTCTATTTTCCGCGCCAGATCGCGCGCTATATCTGCAGGATTCCTCCTCTCAAGCTTTGCAAACTGAAAGCAGGGAACCGCATAATCACCAAAAGCACCGTTCGGCGGAACTTCGAGAAGCGCTTGCAGGCTTTCCTTCATACCACCGGCGATACTTTCAAGAGCCCCTGCAAGCTTTGCCTTAATATCGATACTCATAAACCGACTTTTTCATTTTTGATAACCTTCGCCTCGCCTTTGAGGTTATCGATGATTTCATTCAGTTGATCATTGTACTGTTTCTGCAGGAGCTGCATCCGAATCTGCTGGCGAGCGACATCTATATCGACACCCGCAAAAAGTTTTTTATTCTGATTGTAAATCGTCTCTATCTGCTCATCGGGAACCTCTTTTAGAAGAGGTTCGATCTTCTCGTTGAGGTACACCTGAATGACAGCCCTTCTCGTTACCGCCTTTATCAGATCCTGCACGTCCTTTCGTTTCAGGTACCCCTCGGTGACCGATTTGTCGTAAATCAGGTATTCATTGATCAGATTCGCGAGAAATTTCTTTTTATTGTTTATATCGTTTTCATATTTCTTCTTATCCTCGGCCGTAATAGGAAGTGAGTATACATGAACATTGAATTCGCGATCGAAGTCCTGCAGTGAAATAACCGTATCGTTGATTTTCACAACCCAGGTTTTGCTGTCCTGCTGCGTCTGTGCAAACGCCCGGGCGCTGCCCAGGTATCCAGACTTTCTTAGTAAAAGGTAGTTTCCCGTAAGACTGCCGACCACGAAAACAATTACTATAATACCAATTATTATTTTTTTCATTTTAAGTCCTCTCCCTGTACTGCTGTTAATCTAATTACGAAAATTGGCCGGGACAATACAATTCCAACCGTTCAGCGGTACTGAATCTCTGTGTCAAACCGGTTCAGTGAACGGGCCCTGCGGTTTTCCTCGATGATATAGGTGTTCTCGTAACCGACCGCTCCGCCTGGAAAAATAAACTTCGGTTCAAATGCCACCGCCATCCCGGGCATCAGCTCCCCTTCGAACCTTTCTGTAATTATGGGAAACTCATCGAGCTCGAGCCCTACTCCATGCCCGATAAAACGCACCCCTCCCATGAATATACCACCAGGCTGCTGGTTATCAACATACGTATTGATTTCTCTATATATATCCGGTATTTCAGTCCCACTCTCAACCGCCTCGCAAAACAGTTCATGACATGTGTGAGAAACAGCGTGCGCGTGTTTAAGCGCCGGCTCAAGATCGCCGAAAGCAAAAATACGCGTACAATCGACGATATAGCCCTCATGAACAAAAACCGCATCGATGAGAAGCGGCTCATTAGAACCGACCTTCCGGTGGCTCGCCCCTGACGGAAAAGCAATAGTCACCCCGGTACCGCATGCGGATGGAGAATCCATCGCAGAATGTTTTGCAGCATTTTCTCCGCTCACAATGTACCTCTGCTCCGCTTCCATGTTGAATGTTCTGGTCCGAATGGTGAGGGAGGACCCCTCCTCCAGTAGAAGCGAGATAAACCGCATGTATATTTGATACTCGCTCATGCCGGGAGACAGAATTTCCCCCAGTTTTTCGAATACACGGTCGAATCTTCTTCCGCTTTCGTTGAGAAGCTCGATCTCAAAGTTGGATTTTACCGCACGCTGCATACGAACGATTGTGGATATATCCACAAACGACACGTCTGGAAGAGACTCGACGAGAGCCCGGTACAGTTTGACAGGTAAAACATCGATCTCGATGCCTATTCTTCCCCGGTTCAGGCCCGTATCTTTTATATATTCACACACATCACTGAGCTTCGTCATCGCAATTATGGTATCAAGCGGCGATTCTTCGCGGGCGCGTGAAAGGGTCCGCCGCACGAACAACACCGGGCCACTCGGGCTCCCGGCAAGCAGTACGCCGTCCTGAATGGTACCGCTATAGTACAGTCGATCGACATTCTGCACAATGAGAGCGCAGTCGATGCCTTCACGGGACAGTGATTCCGCAAATCGAGACAGCCTCGCCTTTATTTCAGTTTCCGGAAACGTTCTCATATTCGAATAGCTCCTTGAGGAATTCGTACCTCTCATCACTGTTGTCGAATACCCTGTATATGTGGAGTGTGTTGTAATCTTTCGGAGAAATGCTGAAGATTTTCCTGTTTTTACTGATCTTCTGTATAAGGCCGATAATATCCACCCTGCTCTGCTCAAAGGTAAGCTGCAGCTCATTTTCCCTCTCCCTGAAGTGCTTGATCCCCACATCTCTGCAGAGAATCCTGAGCATCACGACCTTTAAAAGCTCTTCAAACCGTGCAGGAATCGAGCCGAACCTGTCCGTAATCTCGGACCTGAGATCCTTGAGCTCTTCACTTCTCTTAACCGCTGCAAGCCGCTTGTATATCTCTATACGAAGCTTCTCGCTCTCAATGTACTCTTTCGGAATGAAGGCTTTGTAGCTGAGATCCAGCACGGGTTCGATTTCCACTTCTTCAACCTCGCCCTTCAGCTCGCGTATCGCCTCATCGAGGAGCTTCACGTACATTTCAAAGCCCACGGTAAGCATTTCGCCGTGCTGCTGGCTCCCGAGTATATTACCCGCGCCCCGTATTTCGAGATCCTTCAGCGCAATCGAGAAGCCCGATCCCAGCTCTGTATGGTCATTGATTACAGCAAGCCGCTTGGCGGCACGCTCTGAAACTATCCTCCCAACCGGATATAGAAGGTAGGCATAGGCCTTACGTTTGCTCCTGCCGACTCTCCCCCTGAGCTGATAGAGCTGGGAGAGCCCGAACCTGTCAGCCCGCTCAATAACAATGGTATTGACATTCGGGATATCCAGGCCCGACTCAATAATCGTGGTTGTAACGAGCACCTGAAACTCCATGTTGAAAAAAGCCTGCATGATATCCTCGAGCTCACGTTCGTCCATCTGGCCGTGAGCGACTTCAACCGACACGCCGGGAACAAGCCGCCTGAGCGCCTCGGCCCTTTCATCAATGGTCAGAACCCTGTTGTGCACATAGTACACCTGACCTTCTCGCTCAGCCTCCCGCCTGATTGCGCCGGATATGATTTCATCGTTGTGTTCGAGAACATAGGTTTCTATCGGAACACGCTCTCTCGGTGGTGTCTCTATAACGCTCATGTCCCGTATTCGGTTCATGGACATATACAGGGTTCGGGGAATCGGCGTCGCCGTCATGGTTATGACGTCAACGAGCTTGCGAAGCTGCTTGAGCCGCTCCTTGTGCTCAACCCCGAAACGCTGTTCCTCGTCGATTATGACAAGTCCGAGATCCTTGAATTGAATGTCTTTTTGAATAAGCCTGTGTGTGCCGATGACAACATCGATTACGCCGTTTTTAAGGTTTTCTATGATTTTTTTCTGCTCCTTCTGAGTCCTGAACCGTGAGAGCATTTCCACGGTTACAGGGTACAGGGAGAGCCGTTCAACGAATGTATTCAGATGCTGTTCTGCAAGAATTGTCGTCGGCACAAGCAGGGCGACCTGCTTTCCGTCCATCACAGCCTTGAATGCAGCACGAATGGCAACCTCAGTTTTTCCGAAACCCACGTCACCGCATACAAGCCTGTCCATGGGCTTCGCTTCTTCCATATCCCGTTTTATTTCTTCAATCGTCCTGAGCTGATCGGGTGTTTCCTCGTACTGAAAACCAGATTCGAATTCGAACTGCCACTCTGTATCAACGGAAAAAGCATGACCCTGCATGCTCGAACGAAGCGAGTACAGCTCGAGAAGCTCCCGGGCCAGCTCCTGAACCGACCTTTTTACATTATTTTTCACCCGGTTCCAGGTACCTGAGCCGAGCTTGTCGATCCTCGGCCTCCTCCCCTCCTGCCCGATATAACGCTGGAGCAGGTTGATCTGGTCGACCGGAATAAATACCTCATCCCCGTCCCTGTACTCCAACTTGAAAAAATCTTTCTCGGCTGCCCCTGTTTTCAGCCTCTCTATTCCCCTGTAGATGCCGATTCCATGCTCCAGATGCACGATAAAATCACCCTCGGCGATATCGAGTATTCCCTCGATCGGCCTGGATCTGGTTTTCAGAAAACGGGTCCCCTGCCTCTTTTTCCTGTTGAATATCTCCCTGTCGAGGATAACAGCAAACTTCATCAACCTGGCGATAAAGCCTTCGTGCAGGTCGACGGTTTCAACTGAAAGTCCGGAATGAGCATCGAGCATGTCCTTAAGCAGTTCTCTCAACCGCTTCGTCTGCCCCTCATAGCTCGCACCGATAATAATGTGGTAACCCCCATCCAGGAGGTGCTGAAGATCTTCTCTAAGGTATCGGATCTGGCCCCTGTACCCGCGTTTCTCGGATACATCAAACTGGAACAGGTGATTTTTCGTCTCCGGTAATACCGAAATATTTCCAAATGCATCAAGCCGCGCAACAACTTCATCAAAATCCTGAACGATTTTATCGGGGGGAAGTATAAAATGCGTGCCTTTTTTTTCTTCATACAGCCGGTTTGCCTCGATCCTGTAAAACCGCGCATGTTCTCCGCATTTTTTTATTGAATTGAATAAAACGTGATACTCCTGGCCCGTATAGTCGAGAAGTGTTCCCGCCGGATTATACAGGAGCGACAGGTAGCTGTCGATACCCTCAAAATGTCTGAGCGTACATATTTTTTCTATAATCTCACGATTCGCCCGGTTACTCTTCTTTTTAAGAGATTCAACCGCCTGATTCGTCAGTAGTACCTCTTTTGCGGGGATAATTGTTACCTGTTCTATCCGGGTTGTCGATTTTTGTGTAACCGGAGAAAACTCCCGTATGGATTCGATAAGGTCGTCAAAAAACTCGATCCTCACGGGATGCTCGCTGCCGTGACTAAATATGTCAAGAATATCGCCCCGAACTGAAAAATTGCCGTTGCTCTGCACCCGATCTTCCCTCTCATACCCGAGTGTGGTGAGCGTTTCCTTGGCCTGTTCGAGCGAAAGATGCGCACCGACCCGTATATCCAGGATACTCTTAAAGAAAATCTCTTTCGGAAGATAGTAGTCAATGAGCGAATGAACGGGCAGCACGAAAATACCGCGTTTTTTCTGCAGCAGCACATGGAGAGCGACAACCCTCTTTGCAGTAATATCGCTGTAGGGCTCGCTCTCATCGTACGGAAGGGTTTCCTTCGAGGGCATAAGAAAAAGAAATCGGCTGTCGAGAAACCCATGGAGATCGGTGTAGAAATCCGATGCCTCCCTGTTGTTTCGTACAACAAGAAGAATACCTTTTTTCGACGCGCCGAAAAGTGCAGCGGTAAACAGGGCGGAACTTGACCCGTTCAGCCCGGTAAATTCGGCACCACTTTTCTGCAGAACCTCTACACATTCCTGTAAATTGCAGGTAGCATTGAATAATGGGACAAGTGATTTTAATGTGCGCGACATGGCAACAATAACTGTAAAACTGTCAATTTCAATTTATGGAGTATTACCGGAGGATAAGAAAACCCTCAGTATAACAATTAAAAATCAACCGGAAGTAAATGTACTTCTATTTCATGTCTGCGGAAATGATTTAATACTACAGCTTTGTAGTTACTTAGAAGTGGTTTACGTTCCTAGGGAACCGATCCTTTACAGGACTAGATATCATAAAGTAACTTCGCGAGAAGTTACTTAGAAGAAGTGTGCCATGGAAAATGGTGATTATTCGAACGAATGCCTCTTTCGTTACTTGAACTCACTTTCATAGATATCGATAACTTCACGGGCTTTCCTGAGAAAAGGAGGGTCCACCTCAAGAACAAGAAGTCCGCGTTCCTTTATATCACGTATCATATTTTCTGCTTTGACTTCTACCTTGACGAGAGCATTGTTTTCGGAGTAGGAATCAACAAGTCCGTATTTTTTCTCCTTCTTGAGCTCCCTGATAATAGCAATCAAATCCTCTAACGTTTTAATATTCCTCTCAGCAGAGTCATAGAGAATCTGCGGGGTGCCGAACCGCTCCGCATTGACGCTCGTTTCACGAAACTTTGTGGCGGTAATCTTGTAGTTATAGTTCAGCCGGTCACGAATATCCTGTACCATACAATAGCTCTCCTGATTTATCTTCTACACAATATAATATATACCATTTCGCGACGTACATATATTGTGTTTAAACATCGGCCTGTTCTGCATGCCGTAACAATCAATATCCCATTCATACCAAAATAACCGTGTAACCTGGCAGGCAGAAACGAGAAATCGATTACTACTGGAAGGAATAAATCCAATTGCAATAGTAATTATACTGTAATTATGTAAGAATTCAAGAAGAATTAAATAATTTTTGACGATAACTAGTGAGAAAAGAGGTAAATAGTGATAAAAACGAGGGGGAAAAAGAAAAATAATAAAACTATTCTGATCATACTGATACTTCTTACCGTCATAACAATTATTGCCAGGCCTCTGTTGAAGAAAAAACCTGAAAAACCGGTTCAAAAACCGCCGGCTGAGAAGAAAACACCATATGCAGAAAAAAAGCCGTCTCCCCCTCCTGAAAAGAAAAGACCTGCTGAAAGTTATATTGCCGTTATCGTCGATGACGTCGGGTATCCTGCCGGTGCAATTGAGCAGTTTGCCGGTTTCAAAGGCAAAATCACCTTTTCGGTACTTCCGTTTCTTGCGCATTCAAGGGAATACGCCGACCTCTTTCACCGGAAAGGTTTTGAGATAATGCTACACATACCAATGGAACCGCTGAGCTACCCGGAGGATGACCCTGGTTTCGGGGCTATTTTTACCGGTGAAACAAAAACTGCAATTGCAATCAAGATGCAGCGCATGCTCGACAACGTACCTCATATACGGGGCGCAAACAACCACATGGGGTCACGGGCCACACAAGATTTCCAGCTCATGACCTGGGCTCTGTCCGCCCTCAGAAACAGGAATATGTTTTTTATCGACAGCCTCACAACACCGGAATCCCGCGCCTATGACGCGGCCCGTATGCTCGGAGTCGATACAGCCAAAAGGGATATTTTCCTCGATAATCGGGAGGATTTTTCCTCGATAAATGCGCAGTTTGAAGAGTTGAAAGATATTGCTATAGAAAGAGGAGTCGCAATAGGGATCGGACATATTCAAAGCAAAAACCTTGTCGATGTGCTCAATACCCAGCTCCCCCTTCTGGAAAAAGAGCGCATCTCTCTTATCTTTGCCTCCGAAGCAGTCCTCCTGAGAAATTGAAGTTGACTTTCACTTCTCTTGAACACTACCTTTTTCTGGGTATCTTTTCGAGTAAATACATGAAAGGGGTGTGCGTTGCTGATACTTGGCATAGAAACTTCATGCGATGAAACATCCGCATCGGTTGTTGAAGACGGGAAAACCATACGCAGCAACGTCACCGCAACGCAGCATGCGTTTCACAGAAAATATGCCGGTGTGGTTCCTGAGATAGCTTCGCGCCGCCATCACGAAGTAATCAACTATGTCATTGAGAATGCTCTAAAAAAGGCAGGGGTATCTGTCACTGACATCGATGCCGTGGCCGTAACGTCGCATCCGGGACTTATCGGGTCGCTGCTCGTAGGGGTAGTAGTCGCAAAAACACTGAGCTTTTCACTCAACATCCCGCTTATAGGCATCAATCACGTTGAGGCGCACCTCTATGCGGTCCATTTCAATAGCAGGGTTGAATACCCGATTATCGGGCTCATCATTTCAGGCGGCCATACCCTGCTTGTCTATTCTGAGAGAATAGGCCACTACGAAATAAAAGGAAGCACCCTCGATGATGCAGTGGGCGAGGCCTTCGATAAGGTTGCAAAGCACCTTGGCCTCGGATATCCTGGCGGTCCTGCCATTGAAAAGGCGGCGCTTGCAGGGGACGAACAGGCATACACCTTTCCACGGGTAATTCTTGACGGCGGGTATGATCGGTACAATTTCAGTTACAGCGGGCTGAAAAACGCAGTGATAAACCAGAGAAACGGCTTTTTAAACCCCGGTTATGAAAGCTCGGTCGAGAATATCGCTGCTTCATTTCAGGCGGCAGCAACCGATGTACTGCTAACAAAAGTCCTCTGGGCAAGCAGGGATCTTGACATCAACAGGATTGCTCTGGGTGGTGGTGTCGCAAACAACACCAGGGTGCGAACCATTTTTTCACAGTCGAAGGATCTTGTCGTCTATCTACCGGACAGTGAACTAACCCAGGATAATGCGGCAATGATTGCAGGACTGGCATACAGCAAGTACGGCGAAGGCAAACTGAGTGATCTGGATCTTGAACCGCACTCGAGAATCAAAGGAATAACCAAGGGGAAGAGGGTAAAACATGGGAACTGACCAGCGAGATATTCGTTTACAGAAACGGGCCGAGCTTCTCGAAATGGGCATTGTCCCGTATATAGACCGCTACGAACGGAGCCACTCACTGAGCGAGGCAAAGTTACTTCCGATCGGAACAAAGACACTGCGGATAGCAGGCAGAATAATGACGATGCGCGTCTTCGGCAGATTGATATTTGCAACGATCAAGGATTCTTCAGGCAAGATGCAGATCGCACTGCAGGAGAAGACGCTCGGGAAAGAACAGTTTTCACTCTTCAAACGGTTCATCGATATCGGTGATTTCATTGGTGCAGAGGGGCAGATATTTCAAACAAAGACAGGAGAGGTCACCCTGGACACGGCAGCCTTTGCTCTCCTGTCAAAAACAGTGCGCCCCCTGCCTGAAAAATGGCACGGGGTATCCGAACGCGAAATACTATACAGACAGCGCTATCTCGACCTTGTTATGAACGAGGGAACCATGGACCGTTTCATAAAGAGGACAAAAATCATCAAGACCATGCGGGATTTTCTTGACAACACAGATTTTATCGAGGTTGAAACACCTGTTCTTCAGATCAGGCCTTCGGGCGCAATCGCTGCCCCCTTCGTAACCCATCACAATGCCCTCGATATGCCGCTCTATTTGAGGATAGCGCCTGAAACCTACCTCAAACGCTGCATTGCAGGCGGTTTCGACAGGGTTTATGAATTTGCACGAAGTTTCAGAAATGAAGGCATGGATCCTTCCCATTTACAGGATTTCACCATACTGGAGTACTATGCCGCATACTGGAACTACAGGGATAATATGCATTTTATCGAAGAGCTCATAAAGCATGTGCTCAGGGAGGTGAATGGCTCCCTTACCCTCGTGAACGGTGAAAAGGAGATCGATTTCGGGCAGGAATGGGAAGTTGTCCCGCTCAGAAACGCAATACAAAACGATACGGGCATTGATATCGACGAATGCAGTGATGCCAACGACCTTAGACAGAAGATCGAGAATAAGGGAATCGAGATCCAGGATATTAATAGCATGGGGTACGGTGCTCTCGTCGACAACCTCTACAAAAAGGTCTCCAGACCAAAAATGACAGGCCCTCTATTCATCACCCATCATCCTATCGAGCTGTCCCCGCTCGCGCGCACAAACGATGAAAACAGCAGGGTGACCGACCGTTTTCAGCTCGTCGTTAATGGATGGGAACTGGTGAATGCGTACAGCGAGCTCATTGATCCTATCGATCAGCGGCAGCGCCTTGAGCAGCAGGCCAGGCTTCACAGTAGCGGTGATGTTGAAGCGATGGTCATGGATGAGGACTATCTTACAGCCATGGAACACGGCATGCCCCCGATTTCAGGCCTCGGTATGGGTCTCGATCGATTCATTTGCCTGCTTACAGATCAGGAAAACCTTCGTGATGTTATCCTCTTCCCGTTGATGAAACCTGTTGAGGGCGTACAGTAATCTTTTATTTACAGGATAGACTTTTTATATTAAACTTTTATAAGCCTGCTGTGTTCGTGATGCGGCATACCTTAATTTGAGCCAACACTATTTAATAACGGGATATCGATATTTACCTGTGGATTGCATTCGCCTATCGGGTTATAGAATACATGAAGCAGGTGTGAGATAACCCACTTTGAGACACGTCTCAAATTAGTGTCCGCACACGGCACATGCGGGTCTTTTTATACCCCAATACGCCGCTGCTTTCCAGGCAACCCGAGTACAAAATACCTTTTCCGATATACCGAAATTGCGTATTTTTTGCTGTCTAAAACGTCTTTGGCGAGGATAAAAATGCTGTACGTACTGATTTCACTTTCTTCAGGTACATTGTTCGGTTTTTTAATCAGGAACAGGAAGAAGGCATCCGGCATGTTCGGAAAAGCAACGTCCGGAATTATTTTTGTTCTCCTATTTTTTCTGGGTATGACCGTTGGTATGAACGAATCCCTGTTCAAAAACCTCTCCACAGTCGGACTGAAAGCGATGGTTTTAGCCCTGGGCAGTATTTTCGGCAGTGTGGGCCTTTCTTTTGTTATATACCGGCTTTTTTTTGGAGATGGGAATTCCAATCGAGGATTGCGTTAATGAAGAGCACCCTGTTCACAGTTGCTGCATTTACTGCCGGAATTCTTATCGGGCTATCGCCGTTTCTTTCCTTTGATCTCGCCGGCTCTCATATGGTTGAGTACCTCGTATACCTCCTTATTTTTCTGGTGGGCGTGGGGGTTGGAAGCAATAGCAAGGTATGGGTGTTTATAAAAAGGGTGCATTTCAAGATATTTCTCGTTCCTCTGACCGTCATAATCGGGACACTGGCAGGCACCATCCTGTTTTCAACCGTTCTTCCCGGCCTCTCGGTCGGAGACTCCGTTACCGTTGGTCTGGGATTCGGATATTACAGCCTTTCAAGCGTTATCATTACACAGCTCGACGGCGAGGAGCTCGGCATTATCGCTCTTTTAGCCAACCTTATTCGAGAAATCGCAACACTGCTTTTCGCTCCCTTTTTTGCAAGGACCTTCGGAAGGCTCGCCCCGATTGCAGCAGGCGGAGCAACAGCAATGGATACCACACTGCCCGTAATCGTCAAATCTTCAGGGGAAGAGTATACGCTTGTGGCTCTATTCAGCGGTATGGTCCTCACTCTCCTCGTGCCGATACTCATTCCCTTTTTCCTGAGAATTACAGGACACTGATCGGGAGTGTATTAAAACCTTCGGCATATACAGTAATTGAAAAACGCTGTTTGGACACAGGCTATACCAGGCATAGTATATACAGCAGGTTATGACTCGATGATCTTGCAGACGGTATTGGTGAATATGTTCAGATCAAACGGTTTTTCTATAACGCCGACTGCTCCCTCTTTCAGAAAATCCTGCGCGGATCCATCAACCGTGTATCCGGTGATAATCAACACCTTAACATTCGGGTTGATTTTTCTCATGTTTTCAAAACATTCACGGCCACCCATTTTTGGCATTATCACGTCGAGCACAACGAGATTTATTTTTTCTGCATTCTCTCTGTACAGTGCGAGACCGGATGCCCCATCTTCTGCAGCAAAAACTGTGTACCCGCAGTTTTGCAGGGTGTGAACAGCGAGATTTCTGACCTGATCCTGATCCTCAACAATAAGGACAGTTCCTTTCCCATTTGAGAATGCAGGCTTCGGCAGATTGCGCGCTGATTCTTCCTTTAATTCAGATTCGAGGGCAGGAAAGTACATTTCAAACGAGCTCCCTCTGCCAAGCTCACTCTTCACCTCAATAAATCCGTTATGCTTCTGGACAATCCCGTACACAACTGCGAGGCCAAGGCCTGTCCCTGTTCTTTCCCCCTTGGTGGTAAAGAAAGGATCAAAAAGGCGTTCCCGGACATCTTTTGAAATTCCGGCACCGGTATCGCGCACGATCACGCACACGTACTGACCCGGCTTTGCGTTGAGAAACCGTGCCGCCTGCCGTCGGTCGAGAATGGTATTCTTTGTGGATAGCGTAATTGTCCCGGACGCCTCCCTCCCTTCACTATTTTCCTCACCCTTAAGCGACACAATTGCATCACGCGCATTTACGCACAGGTTAAGAAACATCTGGCTCATTTGTGAGGGGTCGGCTGAAACGAGCTTCAAATCCGATTCCGGAACGACACGTATGGTAATTTCAGGGGGAAATGTCCGTTTTATAAGGCTCACCGTCTCATCTAATATACTGTTCAAACCAACAGGCCGGTG
>Ga0315555_1000769_pt1 | contig 23073 bp, 16 predicted proteins | sample SalMarSW160380MG_FD_202113 | JGI IMG/M metagenome (GOLD analysis project Ga0315555, IMG submission 202113) | Salt marsh sediment microbial communities from the Plum Island Ecosystem LTER, Massachusetts, United States - Salt Marsh Sediment SW1603-80 ... | reverse complement strand
TAAAATCCTGATAGTCCATAAATTAACCTCTGTCTTTGTTTTCTAAAATATGTGGAACTTCTTTCTTAATTATATGAGAATATTACTCGCACTTATAAAATTGTTGTGCTTCCTTTTAATTTTAAAAGGATGAACTATTTGATAACTAGTGATAGATCAGAAATGCAAAGTTGGAGCTTTAAATAAGGAAATAGTGTTAATTTTAGCTATTAAAATATTAAGAACAGAAATAATCGAATTACCATACACTCAAACTTTAAGTCAGGAATTATAAAGCATCTTTTAAAAAAATGATCTCGAGATTTTGCTTCATTTTTACTTCTAGAAAATAGTAGAAGAGATTATAAATTTTAAAAAAGAGAGTATGTTGAACAATTACTACTTTCTACGAAGTTTATCAATAAATCTATATCTTTTATCTAACATCTGTAATATTACAGAAACTGCTACTATAACAGATAATGATATGAGAATAATTCTGAGATACAGAGGCATCGTTGGTGGTTCATTAGTAGGAGTCATGAAATTATCAAAGGTGAGAAGATAATTATTATCTGTTGTTAGATTAAAGAAGTCGGTAACTATAATACGTAATTCGTGTTCTCCATCTTCATATTGCGTAGTATTAATGGTTATAGTGAGAATTCCAGAAAAATCTTCAATTCCGTTCTTATTATAATAATATTGAATAAGCTGATTATCCAAAAAAACAGATATATTAGTTAGATCTGAAATTCCTCTAAAAACCTGAAAATGTCCTTGGACAGTACCTGAATGGATTGTGTTTACAAAATTTTCATAGGCATCAGGTTCCACAAGTGGAGGAACTACAGCTCGGAAAAAATAGAACTTGATAGAGTTGGTTCCATTAGGTAGAGAAGAAGTTACATCAAAGACTAATTTGTGAGTAGTAACATTAAAGTTTAATGGTTCTATAATAAGATTAAGACAAGTATCATTTGTCCAAGTAAAATTACTTGAGTCCAATTCATACAAATTGCTTGAAACCTGATAATGTATAAGTAGATTTAACGAATTGTTTTTTTCATTAAATGAAGCTTGTAGAAGAACCGTTTCATCATATGTATAACATGGAATTGGGGAGGAATAATCAGGAAAATGAAAAAAATCATTATGATAAATTGTATCATAAGAAAAATCTATTGAGATGACTGGAAAATAGCTAAAGAACACACTCTCAACAACTGTATCATTATTTGATTGTGCAATTCCAGTTAGATTATAGTACCCTCTTACAGATAGAATTAGATCAGTATTGTTGAGAGTATTTGATATAAATGAACCATTTAGATAAAATTCTAGTTGAGCAGATATGTTGTTTAAATAATAACTCAAAATAGGCATTTCATAAATAATAGAATTATTTTCTGGTGCCATAATATAAAAAATAGAAGATTCATCTAGTATCTGAGAATTCTGAGAATAATTACCTATAAACGAACCTTTTGTGTGATATACAATAGGGAAAGATACTAAAATAAAAACGAAAAAACATTTGATAATTGTTTTTAATTTTATTATTATCATTATCTAACCAAATAAAATAAAATCTTATAAAATTTTTGGAATAAATTTAGCTATTTTTTGATTTTAAGTCAATAGACAGTAAGAATATTATTAAATTAAGATGTAAAATAATCAAAAATGTATTGTCTTTCTTTATATTTATATTTTTCTACCTTTAAACTGAGTATTTTAAATAATATTTTATAAATATTTTCTTTAAAAAAAGGTAAAAACGGAGGTTGGATTTTGCAAAAGAAATTTAGAACTTTAGTATTTATTGCTATTATGACTTTAACATCAATTTCTTTATTGATAACTACAACTAATGCAGCAGTTCAGGTTTTTGACGATACTTACGTAACTGATGACGAATATATTATGATAATGTACAATGTTGCTGTGTGGTCTAATAAACATGTTGAAGTAGAAGTCAATTATAAGCATCATAGTACTAATCCTGACATGTGTACCTTTTGGTATTTCGCAATTCGTATAGGAGGAGTATATGGAGATGTATACAGTGATGATAATATTTCAGAACATGCCCCTAACGAATGGAAATATGCATATTTAGATGGATACGCTGATGATTGGGCGATTGATATTGATATTCAAATGAAAACGATAAGTTATGAATATTTAACAAAATATGCAATATATCAATTAGTTGTATTCTCTTCAGGATGGGCTTTTGTAGGAAGTTACTTTATTTTACTAAATTCTAATCCTGCATTTCCAGTTTATTAAAGCTGGTTATGTTTATTTTTTTTTAGATTATTCTTAGATAAATTTTCTTATAAGATACTCAGTACGTATAAACTATAAAACTTTTCCAATATTTGCCCCTTGTTTTAAACCTTCCTCATAAGCTTCTTTCATCCTTTTTCTGAGCTCCTCGTCTAATAAATTCTTATTATCCTTCTTTTTTTGTTTCTTTTCTTTTCTGACAAAGAATGAATATAATATGTCTTTAAGCATCAATTATATGATTAGTAATAATTGTTATTTAACATTATCTATTACAAAATGAAAAGTAAGTTCTATATGATTTTAATGATTTTAAATCAGTACTATACTTCGAATGTGTTTTTTTATAGTTCCTGCGACCTTGTCTACACAGACAAGTAAGTAAAAGTCATATAAAGCAATAGTTGTGCATTTGTTAGAATATTGATCTTATTGAAAGAACATATGTCTTATCATTTTCTATTTTTAAAATTCTCATCATTTTAAGAATGGTGTTCTTACTGACGTAAGATTTTTAAGTGTGTTGAACTTTGAGTTGTTAATCATTAAAAAATGGTTTGCTGAAATCATTCAGAGGAAATCAGTTTTTAATATACGTTACAAAAAAAATATAAACGCACCAAGGTCACTCACATGAATATGTTATCAAGAAAAAAACTAATATTTATACTGTTTTCTTTAATTCTGTTAGGCTCATTTTTCATTGTACCAACTCAAGCCTTAGAAAATGAAGATCTTATTTATTTAACTGATCTTGTTGAAGATGGTGGAATATTAGAATCCAAAGTGATGCTAGATAGTTCAGGTAATTTACATTCTTTTCTTAAAGTTAGGAACAGTAATGGTACAAGGCTTATTCATCTATATTATATTGAGGGAGTAGTGAATTTCGATATTATTGTAGATTACGCGCAAGGAGTCAATCTACTATATACTTATGTTGAAGGTTCGAAAGTAGGTCTTGTTTACTCAATTAATATTTCTCTAGGAGCAAAACAGTTCAGATTATATGAATATCAACCTGGGTATAGTGAAGATATGTTGTTGTTTCAATTGGCAGCAGAACTATATATCTGGTACATAACCTTCTACAAATTCATCTATACTGGTGGTTTGATTCATTGTTTTCATAATATCTTTTGGGGAGGAATGAATGAAAATATGAATATCACCCACTATTGGGGTCCTCCGGGAGGAACAATTTATAGTGAAAGTTATTTTATAGCTGATGATAACGCAAAATCTGTAATCGATTTGGTAGTAGATGACACGTCTCATATCTGGTATATTTATCAATTAAGACAAACTGAGTATGGTATCGGGGTAGGGGAGTTAGACAATTCTGGCTATAATTTAGCTCTTGTAACTACACGAACTTTTAGTGACGTTCTTTACGATGTTTCTAAATTTATGGCATTAGCGTGCGATCCTTCTGACGGTGTTTTTTGTTTCACATTTGTTAATCCACTCAAGCTCTACTGGGGATATTTTAACGGAATCTCTCTTACTGAAAATGTTCAAGCAACCTTTTACGATAATCCTATTGATTTCAATTTCAATATAGATGGTTTGTCAACTTCAATTTTAGTATTCAACTTAGTAGATGAAAATATTCTGAATCTGTATCATTATATTTTAACAGGCACTACTTGGGGAGTTCAAAGCATCCAATCTCAAGAAAAGATTCTGGAAAATCAATATGCATCATATCTCCAAGGAAATAGTTTTGTTGTAATATTTTCTACACTCATAGACACAACTCCTTATGGTCCAGAACGTCCACTAGCATTCAGAGATAAGACAGGTTTAGCCCTTTTTGTGATTACTGATACAATAATTGAGACTGAATTATACATTGAATCCTTACAAGTATACAATCCAATAATAGAATTTTTTGTAACTAGATGGTGGGTTTTAGTAATTATAGTTGGATTGTTAGCAATCATAGGTATAATCCTGTGGATCTCCTTAAGGAGGAGAAAGAAAGAAATTGTTGCTTTTCTAACTGACACTCAGGTCGGTGAACACAAATCTAAATTTGTTCTTTTCTTTTTAAATATTGGTCGTTTAATTCGAAATGGATTAAGTACTATCTTTACAATTTGGTTATCCAATAAAAAACGTTCAATATTAACTTTGGCTGGATTCCTTATTACTGGATACCTATTAAGTTCAGCAGTTATCATAGCACAAAGTGAAGAATCAGCGATGATTAAAGCTTTTAACAGATCTTTTCCACTCATTGCAGATGGAGAGATTTCAGCTAGACTAGAAACATCTTTTATCACCGGTAATTTTACGTTAATTCAACCTTCTTATGGAACTGACGCTAGAGAAGAGATACTTGATCTTTATAATGGTATGACAGTTGCTAATTATATAGAAGATTTGGTTTCCGGTTATAGAACTATACTGCGGGTATACAAACCTTATGGTTCGAATGACTACAGTTTTGTTGGATTACCAAACGATTGTGATGATTTTCTCAGTACTATGTTGATTGATGGAAGAATGCCAATAAATGAAACCGAAGTAGTAATTACAGAAGCATTATCACTTTCAGCAAGTGTAGATGTTAATGAAACTTTAACATTAGGGGCTTGGGCAAACTTCTGGGTAGGAGGAACTGGAGCACCTCCTGGTGTGGATGATTATAAAATAAATTGTACAGTAGTTGGGATTTTCGAAAGAATAAGCGTTGGTCAAGCTAAAAGAGTATCAGAACAACTAGGACTGCCTTATGATATTTATACAATAGCATCAGAAAATGCAGATATCATAACTAAGCAAAATAACTTCTTTGAGATATTATCCCAAGGAGAAAAAATGAATCTCGGTATGTGGGGATATTATCAGCTGTTGATGAATTTTAATTCGTTTAGTATAACAGACAGAACTCAATTAGTTGAAGAACAGGAAGATATGCAACAGAGAATATTCACATTTAGTTTCGATCCATCCTCAACAATAAGTACACAAGTCATAGATGAGGTACATGATTTTGAAGAAACAACTGAGTTGAAAATGTTCTTTGAATCATTTAACACATATTACTTAAACAATATGGCAAGACTACTTATCTTTGCAATTCCAGCAATTTTGTTATCTATATTTATGGTATTTGAATCTTCAGATTTATTTTCTTCCAGTTATGAACAAGAGATGGAGATTCTAAAAAACAGAGGTATTTCGACAGGAAGACTATTCTCAACATATTTAATTATTAGATTAGCGGAAATTATTGTTGCAAGTCTAGCTAGTTTAGGAATAGCAGTGGGAACGGCAGTCCCACTAATAAAAATTGACGGTTTTATTTCCTTTACTAATACTGATACTCACCTGGTAATAGGTAGTATTCCGATGATTTTAGGTTTAACAGCAGCAGTGTTGTTTATCGTTTCTGTTCCTCGAATCTTCATTCTAGTAAGAAGAAAGAGAGAAATCGAGAAAGCACCTAGAATCTCTAGAAGAAAAATCAAGAAAGAACCAGAACCTACCTTTGACATTCCTAAAGAAGAAATAAAGATAGGTGAAGGAAAAACTGCGGGTGAAAGTTTAGCAGCTGGTTATTCAGAAAAAGAAACAGAGACAACATTTGCTTCCATATTTACTTTCTTGGCAAAATCCAAGTTATTATCCTGGAGAGATATTTTCTTCTTAGGTCTTGGAATAGGTTTATTCTACTTCTTCTATAATAAAACATTCATAGCTTTTGATACACAAGCTGTAGATGACTTTACACTATTTTTGTTCTTGACAATAGCCGGTGCAATTTTTACCTTGATAGGAGGATTGCCTTTTGCAGTAAAACTGTTAGGACTTATTCAGAAATCCATAAGTGCATTAATATGGAGATATAAGAAATCTCGATTTACCTTTTCACTTGCAGAGATTGGAAAAGATATTAGACACTTTGAAAATATTACCTTAATTTTCTTACTTGTAGTTCTTATAATTGTTCCTGTTTTAATTGTTCCATACTCAAAAGAAACAACTCTAACGGAGCAAGCTTATTTCATGAATGGAACTGATATCAGAATAATGAATTGGGATGATGTTAAATATATTGCAGTAGAAGATTTAGAACAAATTCCACAAATAAGAAGCTTTACACGCATAAAAGAATACACATTATATACTGGAGATTTTGATCAAGCTCGTTTACTTGTTATAAATGTGACGGATTTCATTAAAACGATGACAGTTCCGTCTGAAAGTGTCACAACACTAGATTGGAACCTAATTGCATTGCTCAATATATCTAATATGTTAATTTCAAATCCTATGAAAACTTTCTGGAGCAAACCAATTGGAGGAACATTTACTTTCTCAGAACTTGGTTTTTCAGATGTTTTTATGACAATTTTAGGTAATTTCAACCTATTTCCAGTCTATTTTTCAAATTGGGATTTAGCAAATGATGAACATATGATGATTATGTCAACAGAAGCTTTCAATACTGTCGATCCTTTAATTTCTAGAAAATTAAAATTCAAAGATGAAATCTTCATAAGAACATACGATGAAAAAGATGTTTCAATAGTCTTGGATAAAATGTATGATATTGAACAAGGGTTAACAATAGATACCGTTGCAGAGGTTAAAGCTAATCTTAAAACACCACTGTATAATATCTTTATAATCGAAATGTTACTGTCTCTCTTTGTAGCAACAGGAGTTCTAGTGTTCTCAACATTTACAACAGCAATAAAAATACTGGAGAAGAGAGTAATAAAGCATGATATAATGAAGAAAATGGGTATAAATACGTCGCGAATAGTAACAATGTCTACGGTGCAGACAATGTTAGCTGCAATAGGCCCTGCTTTATTAATAGGTGCTATAGTAGGATTCAACATAATAGAACCCATTCTGAAACAACTAAATTATGGAGCAGCACCATACCAATTTTACATAAACTACCCATATATTATGATAGCAGTGCTATTCGTAGGAATACCGTTGTTAATCTATATAAGTTTGAACTACTTCCTGAAACGGGAATTTAGTAGATATGCACCAACAATGATGGAGTAAGGAAAGATATGATTATTACAAAAGACCTCATAAAAGTGTTCTATGATCAGATCACCGAAGTAAAGGTTTCTGCTCTCAGAGGGCTTGATATGTACATCAGAGATGGAGATGTAGCTAGCATAATAGGTCCTTCTGGGGCTGGAAAAAGTACACTCATCAAGATACTTTGTGGTTTAGAGAAACCAAGTGGAGGAACTGTTCTCATAGATAATGTTAACATTGCTGAATTATCAGAGAAACAGATGAGACAGTTTCGATACCATCGCATGGGTATTGTTAACCAGTTTGTCGGACAGAATCTTCTTTCCTCCTTAACTCTTGAACAAAATATATTGTTACCTATGAAAATGATGTTCACAGCAAGAGAAAGAGCAAAAAAAGAGCTTGAAGAACTGTTAAAAATTCTGCATCTTGAGAAGGTTAGAAAGAACCCTATAACAAAGGTTTCAGGTGGAGAAGCTATGAGAGCGAGTATTGGTGTAGCTTTAGCAAAGAAACCAAGACTTCTCTTGGCGGACGAACCCACAGGTCAACTTGACACAGCTAATACTAATGACATAATTGACACTTTCAGAGATTTGAATGAGAATTATGGTACAACTATTTTAGTAGTAACACATGATTTGAGATTCAGAAATGCTTTCAGGAAGAGTTATATCATCAGAGATGGAAGATTAGTAGGTGTAAACACTGATCTTGATAGAGGGGAATTGGAATTTATATTAAGACCTCAAGAATCAAATCTACAATCAATGATTGACAGTTCTCAATTTATCCGTCTTCCTGATGAAGTTTATGTAGCAGGAAATTACAAACATATAGTGGAATTTGATATACATCCTTCAAAGAAATTCTCCTTTTTATTCAATCCTAATGAGACTAATACAAAAGAAATCTACGAAATTCTTAAACAAATGGAAGACTATAAGCCAGTAGCTGAAGAAGAAGGTGAAGCTACAGAATTAACAGCAACAAGGATTGGAAGCCAAGTATCTTTTAGTGAGATAAAACCGATTCTAGAGCATCAATTTCACTTTCCAAAGGATTCAGAACCTCTAATCAAAGTAGAAAATCTTCATAAGTCCTTCCCTGCTGGACGAACAGTTAATGAAGTTATCAAAGGAGTTTCATTTACAGTAAATAAAGGTGATTTTGTAGTTATTTCTGGTAAAAGTGGAGCTGGTAAGACAACTTTGATGAATGTTATATCCGGTGTAGAAGATCCAGATGAAGGTTCTATAGAAATCAAGGATTTTGATGTGGTTCATGGAAATCCAAGAGAGATAGCAGATTTCCGATTTTATGAAATAGCTATGATTAATCAAGTTAACAATTTATTCAGCCAATATTCTGTGCATGAAAACATGATTATCCCTAGAGTGTTCAACGATACAGAAGAACTAGTACTTTCTGATCTTCCATCAATTGCTGAAAGTGTCGAGATTGATCATAAAGTAGAACAATATGCTGCAGAATTATCAGCAGGAGAAAGACAAAGAGCAGCATTAGCAGTTGCTTTAGCAAGAAAATCTCCAATAATTTTTGCTGATGAACCAAGTGCAAATCTCGATTCTAGATTAGCGAGAAACATTATCTCACTTATGATGGATACAGCTGAAAAACTTGGAACTACAATCATAATGAGTACTCATGACTTATCTCTTGTTCGACCAGGATTTAGATTGATTAAATTACTTGATGGACAAATTATAGACGATTTCAGAGTCACTCCTGATAAATTGAAAGGAATTATTGAAGATTATCTAGGTGTAGAAATCAAGGAATAATTTCTTCTCTTTTTTATATTACTGCGAAAACTATTGCAGCAATCAAAAGAGCAATAGTTATCAAAGATAGGAGGATTAAATCTCTATATTTCAATTTCCTTCTGTGAATCACGTTTTCAGGGCAAGATTCAATGCATTTGAAACTTGAAACACATGAATCATAGTTGAAAACTGGTTTAGGGTTTCCTTTTTCTTCTATCTCTATTGATTTAGTCGGACATACGTTTTTACATTCCATGCAAGCAGTACATCCTCTCCCCTTATACTTTGGGAGTCTGATGAAAATATCTTTGAATTTAAGCATTAAGAGTAATTAGAAAAAGATATTAAAAAATCTAGCTCAAAATTGGATTATCGAACCTTTATCATAGCTGCAGAATCGATGATTACATCTGCATTTTTAAACTCTTCAACTTTAGATTTGCCAGTTAAAACTCCGATACAAGCCATAGCACCTGCATTTTTACCCATTAATAAATCCCTATCATCATCACCAATAACAATAGATTTGCTAACTTCAGCATTGAGGACTTTACAACCATATTGTAGCATATCAGGAGCTGGTTTTGCTTGATAAGGAGAATCAATGTCAAGACCTAACACTTGATCAAAATAATCATATAGCCCAGCACTTGCTAATTGTTTCGTAGCTGGCTCAGTGCTATCATGTGTTACAATTATAAGTTTAGCATCTGAATTTCTGATTTTTTCAAGAACCTCTTGAACACCATCAATACTCTTAACATGTTCAGTAAAATCAATAAGATAATCAACTTCATCAAACAAATCTGCTATTTCTTCTATTGATGAGTTAATTGAAAGAGTTCGGAGATATGCTCTAGTTCTTCTGATAATCTCTACTCGTTCTATGAGAATTGGCCCACCTAAAATGATTTCATGTGTTTCTGGATTAAGTCCCATCAACTCAACTATAGCGTTGTAGTTCTCTTCTTTTAAAGCATATTTCTGCATCAGAAGTTTAGCTCTTTCTAGCATTACAGGAATATACATTTCCAGAGTTAGTAAAGTGCCATCTTTATCAAAACAAACTAATTCGACACCTTCTAATTTCAAGTCTCCACATTGTATCGTGACCATACAAACGTAAGAAAAATTATGAGTTTAATAATTTTGTGTAATCGATGTGTTTTATTAATCAAAACGACGAAGATGATTTAAAATATCATGTGCAATTAGTCGCGCTTTATTAATAAGTTCATCCCCTCTTGATAACTCATTTCGAAGATCTTTGGAAAGACTTAGATCGCTTATTGGAACGCTCGAATAAAGAATTAAGCTTTGGTGTAGTTGAACATTTATTTTAATAATATCAACAATTGATTTATGGTGTTTTTGTAACTTCTTAAGAGTCATCTCTGTAAATTGAATATTGTCTAATTCTACGAGAATATTGAAAAGTCTATTCAATTTGAATTTATATCTTCTCAGCTTACTAGAAAGAGCGTTCAAGAATTCATAATAATTCATAAATCCTATACTTTCTGCTATCATCTTCTGATCGATGGAATGGAAACCAGAAACTTTTGCGTCAAACCATTCATCACCTATTGGAAAACCAGATTCAACTGCTTCAGACCATTGTTCTACGGTAGAAAAACCATATTGCTTAGCAGCATGGAAGTGCTTAGCTGCTTTAAAACCAAAATCACTGGCAAATTTGTGCTCTTTGTAAGTTTTGAAACCTCTTTTACGTGCAGTGAAGTATTTATTTAACATCTTCAAGATGAGAATATAAGAGAGACAAAGAGTAACCCAAACTGGTAGGAGATAAACTCCATAAAGCAGGAACCAATTGTCCCATTTCAAAGGATCAGAATTGTGAAGCATCTCTTTATAGTTATTAATATAATCACCATCGGGATCTTCAAAAGCATCATTTCTAAGAGGATTTAATCCCATTTTAACCTCATAACCATCAAACATTTTATCTTCATCGCTATCGTTCAGCATTGGATTAGTTTGATAGACTTTTACTTCTAAATAATCATTTAAATCATCAAAATCACTGTCAAACTCATGCGGGTTAGTGTTGTACCAAGCTTCTTCGAAATTAGTAAGCTTATCATCATCTAAGTCAAGATTACTATCATAAACAAGAGGATCAAGATTATTTTCAACCTCGTAACCATCTAAAAGATAATCTGAGTCGGTGTCTTCTAGTCTTGGGTGAGTACCGATAACATACTCTTCCAAGTTTACTAAACCATCCCAATCTAAATCAAAATATCCATCTTGGAAGATAGGGTTGGTATTGTAAGTCACTTCCCACCAGTCGTCCATCAAGTCGTTATCGCTATCGTGTGACCATGGGTTTGTGTTGTAAGTATACTCTTCAATATTATACAATTTATCATAATCCAAATCAAGATAAGCAGTATCAACAAGAGGATTAATGTTCCATTTAACTTCATAGTCGTCTCCCATTCCATCAAAATCGCTGTCCCAGTTGTTTGCGTCAGTCCCATAAAAATTGACTTCTATTCCATCCGATAGAGTGTCATAATCACTATCAAAATAAAGCGGATTAGTTTGATAGCAATACTCTTCTAGATTGGTTAATCCATCAAAATCTGGATCTAGCATTGTATCATTTAGATTAGGATTTAATCCTAAAACAATTTCATAATAATCAGGCATAGAATCACCGTCTGTATCATTGTTGAAAGGCAATGTTCCATAGACATATTCTTCAAAATTAGTAAGAGAATCGTTATCCCAATCTTCGTGGCTATCATCTACAAAAGGATCTAAGCCTTGTAGAATCTCCCACCAGTCATAAATTAAGTCTCCATCCGTGTCCACTAGTATAGGAGATGTACCGTAGATTACGATTTCTTCATAATCCGTTAATCCATCAAAATCGCTGTCCACCAGTCGCGGATTGGTGGGATAAAGATAGATTTCATCATAGTCAGAAAGCATATCTCCATCAGTATCGTTTGACAATGGACATGTTTGATAAGTGTACTCTATCAGATTAGTTAGATTATCTGCATCAGGATCACAATAAGAGTCATTCACTTTAGGGTCTAACATCTCATTTATCTCCCAGTTATCGGGAAGAGAGTCACTATCTGTGTCGTTTGAGAAGGGATTGATATCATAAAGATATTCATTGTAATTGCAAACATTATCATTATCTGGATCTTCATATTTGTTAGAATAATTTGGATCTAGATTGACCGATATCTCCCAGAAATCAGGCATATCATCATGATCTGAATCAAAATAACGTGGATTGGTTTGATAAGTGAATATCTCGTCAAAGTCACTGATATTATCTTTATCTGTGTCGTTTGATACAGCATTTGTATTATAGACCTTTATTTCAGTGTAATCATCAATTCCATCTAGATCTGTGTCATTTGATGATAAATCTGTTCCATAATTGAAAAATTCTAAACCATCAATTATTTGATCATCGTCGGTATCCATTTTTTCGCTATTGCTCTGTAAAATCAATTCAGTAGTGTCATCGATATAGTCACCATCACTATCCAAAACCCTAGTTCTTGATATACCTCCATTATATGCTAGAATTCTCTGAGCTCCAGACATTGATAAACCAAATAATTCCCAACAGTAAAGGTAGTCATCCTCACAAATAGCTAGAATCTCAAACCTGTTATTATTATCAAGATCAGCTATCATTAGAGGAGTTCTAGCAGATATGTGCATATCATAGGAAATAAGCACATTTCCCAAACAATCTAGTACTATGATATTATTACTTCTCGAACTAACAATTATTTCTAAAAATCCATCACTGTTAAAGTCAATAACAGAAGGGGTACCAAGTAGTGTTTCTTGAACATTTGTCTCCCACCAGAGAGTTCCAGTGTTACTATAACAATAGACCTCCCCTGTGTCTGAACACATGATTATATCCATGTAACCATTTGAATCTATATCTACAATGAGAGGATTATCGTAATTTCCATAACCAATTGCACTACTCCACAGAATTATTCCTAAATTATTTACACAATGAAGATGAGCATCAGTAGCAACAATCATTTCTAAATTATTTTCATCAGAATCAAAATTAGCAATACCTAAACAACCAGTTAAATAGTTACTAAATTCTGTTTCCCAGATGATATTCCCTTCTCCATTTATACAATATAGATTCTTACCGTGGGTGACAATTATTTCATATTTCCCATCACCATTGATATCTGAAACCGCTGGTTCTCCAGTTTTTCCAGCTACAGGGAATTCAAGCTGCCATAGTAAATTTCCTTCATACGATACACAGAACAAACCATCCCAGTCTGTACTACAAATTATCTCAAAATTCGAATCTCCATTAACATCAGCGATACAAGGAGTCTTAAATAACGAACTATCTCCTTCTCTAATGTAAGACCAGATAGTGTCACCAAAACGGTTGCTACAATAAATCTTTCCCGCCATCCCTGTAACAATATCAAGGTTATTGTCATTATCTATATCAGCAAAAGCACAGGTTGTTTGAGCAACTGTGGCAAGATAAGATTTGTACCAAATAAGGTCACCATCTTGACTGATAAGATATCCAGATAAGGCAATTTCCTGATGACCGTCGAAGTTAATATCAATAATTGAAGGAGTCTCAGAACACCATGCTAAAGGATAAGTCCATTCAAGTCGAAAAATAACTTCAGAAAGATCTAAATTGAAATTATAATCATTATTTGCTTCAGATGTTTTAGAATCAGCTTGTTGAATAAGACTGAAGCTGCCTAAGATAAGAATAAACAAACCTATTACAATCAGTGTTGTTTTACTGTTATTGCCCATTCTAGACCCATCTGCTATTTTGAAGAATGAGAATACGAGTCAATTTTTTATAACCACTTAACCTCCATTTGTGTGCTGTGTCTTGTTCTCTTGTAAAGTTATTACTCTCTTCTTTATCCTAATAATATTCGTTTAAGCATTTATATAATTTCGTCCTCTAATTCAATAATTCGAATGTTTGGGGAGGGGAAGATATATAAGTGTTTTAGCACTTTGAACTCCATTTTAATAATTAGAAGTTTAGTGAATTTAATAATTGAAACACTTTCAACTAGTAAAAATTTTAACATAGAGCTAGTAGTTATCTTAACAACAAGTTCACAGGGAGGTTTGATTCTTAGTTGACTTCTCATTTTTCTAATAAATGTATTATAATTAAACAATTATATTATTTAGTCTGATACAGAAACAAGACATTAGCTTGACAAATAAGAAACCTATTTTCAACTAAAACAAAACCTTATAGAGAGTTGTAGAAGAAGTTTGAAACAACCAGTTTCTTCGAATGTGTTATTCATTAGTATCAGATCCTTCAATCTTTTCTTTTAATTCTTTTAATTCTGAATTCTTTGAAGTAATATCTGCTTTGATTTTATTAATCTGATTCTCAAGTTCTGCAATTTCCTTAGTTATTTTACCTACTTTTCTGATTTCTTCTTCTTTATCTGTATCTTTGATGAGTGCTTTTTGTATATCCAATTCTGCTTCAAGCTCCTTGTATAATACATCAAGCTGCTGATCTTTAAGTTCTAGCTCTTTTTGAGCTCTCTCTAAAGATTTTTTCTCTTCTTTCATTTTGTTTGACAAATCCACAAGATTTTCTTTATCCTTCTCCATACTCTTAGTATCAGACTCTATACAATCTAAACAGTTATCAATATCTGCTTTGAGTTTTTCAATCTCTTTCTCGATTTTTTTGTTTTTCTTGTCATCTTTCTCTAAAGATAATTCTGTCTCAAACTCAGCAATCTTTTGATTGTCTTTATCCATTTGCTCTTGAAGCTTGGTAATCTCTTTCAAATTGTTCTGAATATTATCTTCCAAATCTTCTATTTGTTTATCAATATCTTTGATTTTATCTTTGAGATCTTTGATTTCCTGATCTTTTTCTACAGATTTTTGTTTGGTCTCTTTAATTTGCTCATTAAGTTCTTTGATTTCTTCTTCAATATTTGCAAGTCTATCTATATCTTTCTTAACATCAACTACATCTTGGATAGATTTTTCCTTTTTTTTCTTCTCTTCTAAATCTTTGTAGAGCTCTTTGATTCGTTCCTCTTTCCTAATTTTATCAGTATTACACTTATCTAATCTCTGTTTATCTTCTTCTAATTTATCTTTTAGTTGAGATCGTTGTTCTGTTTTACTTTCAAGATCAGTTTTTTCTGTTTCCAAATCTCTTTGTAATTGTGTAATTTCCTTAGAAATCTCAGCTATTTTATCAGCTTCTCTTTCCTCAGCAGCTTTTTGTTCAAGATTGGTTTTTCTTTCTTCTCGATCAAGAATTCGTTTTTCCATGTCTTTTACATTAGATCTTTTCAATCTTAATTCTTGATTTAGTAAATCTAATCTTCCTTCCTCAGAAGAAATTTTCTCTTCTAAACTTGAAATCTCTTCCTCTTTCATGTCTTTTTCATGTTCTGTAATCTCAATATCACTTGTAATCTCTTGGATATTTTTCGTGATTTTTTCAAAGTCTTTAAAATCATCAGATGAAGCTCCAAGTTTTATGTGTATCTGTCTTTGTTTCTCTAGTTTTTCCTCTAAATGATCATATAGAGATTTTAGTTCTCGTTCCTTTGTTCTAATCTCTCTTTCAACCAGCTCTATCTGTCCGATATCTAGAAGTTTACCAATTTGAGCTATGTATCTCCTAACTGAATCAATTTGAAGTTCTCCTTTTTCTAGGGTTTTCCTGAAGAAAAGAGCTAGATTAGCATTTTCACCTATTTTAATGATGAGAATATCGATATCATCTGTATCAAAAAGAAGTTGATTATATCCTTTGAAACCATAATTTGATAAATCATACAAATCACGTAATGTCGAAAGAACCTTAGAGAAATCTTCTCCAACTTTTGGGATGTTTACTGATTCTTCAAATTGCTCAAAAGTTGTCTGATAAACTGTCCCATCATTATAGAACATAACAATATGCTCAACTTCTGGGAGAGCTCTTCTGATTCTTTCCATTGTTTTCATAACCATTTTCTTCACATTAACCTATGACTATTGATCTAAACTTATTGATTGTTTTATTCAAGTATGATTTTGTCTGTTCATTACCATACTTTGAAAATATAAAAACTATTCCAACTACTGCAATTATTACTAAACTGATAATTAAACCAATAAGATAAGTATTCTGAGAGAAGAAAGTAAAGTAGAGAGTAACTAGAATTAACTGCAGTATTGTTGTTGTGAATCCTATCTTCCAGAAAGTTTTGATTTTAACTGGACGATTATTCTGCTCAGCTATGTTTAAAACCAGAATATTGTCTCCTAGAGGTGTTAGATTGTCTCCCCAGTTCGCTCCAAATGCTAAAGCATAGAAATATTGATTTCCTTGTGACATAATACCCACAATAGGAATCAAGACCTTGGTAATTGGTATATTGTCTATTAATGAGCTTAGAAATGCAGAAATCCAAATTACTATTATAAGTTGAAATATTGGATTGCTACTCCCAATATTTTTTAGTGCATTTCCAATGATGTCGATAATACCTACTTCTTCTAATCCTCCAGCAACCACAAAAATACCTAGAAGATAAAGCAGTAGTTCCATATCAAATTTGTTCATTATATCTTTGGGTTCTACACCATTTAAAGAGCTGAAAATTGTAAGTATCATAGCAATAGCTAGTGCGATAATATCAGGAGTAATAGTTGGTGAATTTACTGTAACTAGTAAAACAATTAGTAAAATAAGGGATCCTATCGAAGCATAGAGTAATTTTTTATTTTGTACAAAGTTCCAAGGATTAAACTCTTCTAAAGACGTTACCATTCTTTTTCTTGGTTCTCTCAATTCTTGTCTATAAAGAAAAATGAAGAAACCAATTGTTACTCCTGCCATGAGTAGAGAGAATAATCCTACATTCAGAAAGAATTGATTAAAAGATATAGGATTGTCTGTTGTAAGAGATTCTGTAACAATTAGAATATTAGGTATGGATGAAATAGAGAAGAAGGTTCCACCTATGTTGACCATTACAGCTTCAGTGATGATATAAGGTGTCGGATCAATATTAAGAATACGCGATATTGTAATTGTAAGAGGTATCAAAATCATAACAGTCAGGATGTTGTTAATTAAAGCTGAGAAGACAACTGAAAGTGCGCATAAAACTGACATCAAAGCTAGAGGTTTACCTTTTGTTAACTTTATTGCATAGACTCCAAGAAATTGAAAAAGACCTGCTTCTTCCGAGATTTGGACAATAAACATCATTCCAACTATAAGTATGAGGGAGTGTAAGTTAACAAATTGATTCACAGATTTTCCAAAGAGTAACTCTACAATTATACTGAAATTTCTTCCTTCAATAAAAACAAGAACAAAGTATGTTATTATTGCAGCTGTTATCGCAGCGATAGCTCGATTCATTTTATTTGTGAACAGCAAAATGACTACTGCTAGAAAACACAAAGAAATAATAATCTGACTAGCTAGAATTGATATCACCTGCAATTTTTTGGAATAATTAAAATAGATAAAAACCTATTTAGTTATAATTTATTCTATTTGTAAGTAAATTATGTCAATATAAAATATTGCTAAATTGCAAAAAAATAGAAATTTAATGATTATTTTTGTTTACTATCAATATCAATCTTATAATAATAGTGATGAAAAAAACAAAGAAAGCATAAATTGTGACTTTCTCTAAAATACCTAAGTTATTCCAGATAATTTGATCGAAAAATAACATAGCAATAGAATAAGCTATCAAACAAGCAATAATTATGAAATTGACTGAAATATCTAACCACCAGATTTTGAAGGATTTATAAGGATGATCCGAGCCCATTTTCCATACAAAGATCCCCCACAAGAAAGCAGTAAAAATTACAAATCCATACGCTCCTACTGCAAAGATAATATGTAGCACGAAATACTCTCCTTCATTGAAAATCCCACCTAAAGTTATGAACGGACCAATTAGAACTCCTAAGATGGTTAAAGCCTTAAGCAATCTTGGTTTAGGATTATCGAATTCTCTAATGATGAAGTAAATAGCTGGAAAACAGGGAACCATTAGAATACCCGAAATGATGAGAGTAGAATTAAAAAGCCAATCATAAGGATTGTCGTGTCCAGTAACAGAGATTACATCTCTAATGAAATTGTGTGTTATATGATCCCAAGAACCAGTTAAATTAGAAAAAAGATCTCTGAATATACTTTGATTTTCTATTAACAACATCGTTGTGACTGTACCTACTATGAACAAAACAATCGAAATGAGACCAAGTATTAAAGCAGAATTGATGTATACTCGAGTTCTTTTGTTAGAAATCATTCAACTAAAGGGTTAATGAAATATATTTAATTTTATCGAAGATGTTAGTTCTTAGCGATGGACAAAGCTTTTTGAATTAAAGAGATTCGGTTTTAGTATGAGTAAAATTTCTGAAGCAATTGATGTTGAAATGAAATCAATATTCAAGATGTTAAAAGAAGCAGTATCAAGAATAGAAGGAGATTTCTGGAAAGAGAATAAGAATAATTGGATGTATGGAATATTTCTCTGGCATACTATTGAAACAATAGAGTTCTATATGTCTGATTCTGAAGAAGATTTTCAACCTCTAAGTGATGTTACACAACACTCAGAGGAGAAAGAAAGAGCGATAATTCTTACAAAGAATAAAGCTTTTTTTGAGAAATATTTAGTTAAGGTAGAAACTAAAACCTTTGATATCCTTGGAAAAATGACTGAAGAAGATTTCTTAGAAAATGATGGTTTTGCTAAAAGAGGAGCAGTTTCTAGACTTCATAAGTACCTATATATGATAAGACATACAATGGTTCATCTTGGTGAATTGTCCAAGACACTCAGAGATAAAGATGGAAAAGGAATTAGGTGGGAATAAAGAATACCTAATTTTCTATTAGAAAATACTAAAACTGATTATTTTCCTTCTTACAGAATCACTCCAAAATATCGAGAAACTTTTAATATTAAAATGACTTCATAATTATTTATGAAATTCTTGTTTAGAGGTGCGAAATCATTTTTCTTATTACTCCTTTTACTTGTAGCTTGCAATTCCAATTTCAACCTAATCTCAGCAAATTCTCCTGAACCTATGAGGGATTTACGACCTGGTTGGGAAGCTAATACAATTTACGAAATCCCACATCCTCCAGGACCTAAATGTATAGGTGATAATGGTGATTTATTTTATCTAGATAATTTAAATAACATAGCTATGAAAATGGATGAGTTTGGTGTTCATACTGTCTATCAAACCTTAAATTCTTCCTACTCTTTCTCTGCTCTCTGTTACCAACCAAATAATAATCGACTAATAGGTCTAACAGATTATGGATTTTATATCATCACTTCAAGTGATGTGATATGGTTGAACAATTTCACTGAAGGTGAAACAATTAATACTGTAACAGTTGATCCAAACGATGATTCATTTTTCTGTAGTTCTTTATTTTCAGGATCAAATATAACTCATTATGATGCAAGTGGAAACCGTTTATCAACAATTCTCACTAATATACAGGGATGCAGTCAACTTGTTTTGAATAATAACCAAAGTATACTATATTATACTGAAACTTATTCTGGTTCGTTTTCATCCTTAAATCTAACTTCAATGGAAATTGACGTTTTAAGAACTAATATAGGTTTGCCTGGGACTCAAGAAGTTATAGGTATTGGTGTAGATGATAATGATGATTTATATGAAATGACAGCTGATGGAAATAACAGAGGATTTTTCAAATATCAAAATGGTTCCTTTGTTTTATTAATGGCTTCTAAAGGTGGTATGAGCTCACTCACTTGGTCATCAAAATTACAAATGTTTATAGCTGCAGGAAGTGCTGGCGGTTGTTTGATTGGCTATGATCCTTTGAAATCAGAAGCAGAATATCTAACTCCTATAATAAATGCTGGAACTATCATAGAAACACATGAAGGAATAATATTGTATGCATTAGATGATGAAATTTACGAAGTTAATGAATCAGGAACTACCTTGTTTTCTAAAAATCCGAATGGTATGAAGATAAATAATCTGATTCTAGATGTTGATTACAACATTTTTGCTTTATTAGCAAATGATTCAGTTTCAATTAATAGAATAACTAATAATGGAACTTTTGAAGTTTGGTTTCATGATGAAATAACTGATTATGCAAAATCAATTCTTTATAATGCTGTACATCATGAGATTATCCTTTTAGCTGAAAATATAGATAAAAATGAGTCTTATGTGTACAGAATTCCAATTGCAAATCCTTTGAGTTATAGTAAAATTACTACATTTTCCAATACAACGAAAATAAAGGCAGCTATCGATATGATTGGAAACATTTACATTTATGAAGCATATAATAATACACTTTACAAAATCCCAAATGATACAGATGTAAAAGAGATAGTTACAACAGATTTTGCAGACTTTAGTGATATTTATGGACCAAATTTTGTTGTTGAACCACCATTAGTTTATTGTAGTATAGAAAATGGAATAATTTATGGTAGAAATGATGATTTGCATCTCTGGCTGCTAGATCAAGATGTTAGAGTAACCTTAGGAATAAACAATCGAGGAATAGATAATTCTGCTATGTTTCAAAATACTAATCAGGAAATACTGGTGACACAATCAACTTTAGTTTTAAGATTAAAGTACCAAGAGCCAACTCCAACACTGACAACACTGAATAAAGAAAAGACGAGTACTTCTTTCATATTAGCTTCTATTATGATTGTGAGTATTTATTATCTAGTCAAAAGAAAGATTAATAGATAAATCTCCAACAATTGTTTGCAGTGATTTTAGTACTTACTTTATAGAATCGACAATCTTATAATTTTCACATCTACCTTGTTGGAAGATGATATGTTTCTGTAAGCTTATATCTTATTGAAAGAACATCCTTCTTGTTAGGGAAGTTATTTTCAATTTCATGTAAATAACACTCTTCTAATAAGGTGTCTTTAATTTCATTTTGAAGATTTCATCGTAATCGTACTAAAATTGGGAAGACTAGTGTTAATAATATCACCCCAAAATAGAGATATAAATTTCTATAAACATGACAACCATTCCAAAGAGAATAAACAAAAATGGAGATAAAGAATATAATAATTGTTCCTATTCTGATTAGATTAAAGATATTCTTTATACTTACAGATTTCCTATTTTTGAGATTATAAGTAAAAAGAGGAAAGAGATTAAAAATAGAAATTACAATTGTGAATACTAATACCCAGGTTTTTGGATCTTCAATAATACAAACCATTGAAGGTGGATGAGTTATGAATAGAAGAATTGAGAAGGTTAGAATGGAGAAGAAGATTAAGATTTCATTTAAAATTATCAGATTTCTCTGATTCAAAAAGTGCTTTAGTTTTTCTAATTTGTACTCCATCAATTTTTCTTGTCTAACCACATTTTTATAACTTGTGCTTCCTTTACTGATATTAGTTGACAATAATACCCTTTCTGGAAAGTGTCTCAGATTAAACTAAAAATCTAATTCCAATGTAAGGAATGCTTAAATATTTGTTAAATGTTAACTTGAAGTTGGGAAAGAGCATATGAAAAAAACTGTCTCTCTAGTTGTAATAATTCTTCTTAGTTTGATTCTATTCCATTCTCAGAAAATAGAAGCGAATATAAAAGCAGGAAAACAATATCAGTATTTTTGGACTACATTTTCCAATTTTACTTATGATGGCGAATCATACCTTGCATTAAAAGAAAGTAATTACATTATAGAAATATTATCTATTGTTGAAGAAGATGTACTTATAGTGAAGATAGTAGCTGTAGGTGGTGTACAATTTAAAATAGAACATTTATATTCTATAGACAGTATGCCTTCTATTTACCCGAGTATTTATGGTTCACCTTACTTCTTGAACAAAGATGATTTTGGTGCATTTTATGCGCATTGGTTAGATTCCTATTCTGAATATCCATTTTTAATTGACTGTTCTGCAGAGAAACGAGTTTTTACATATTCTTCACTATATCCCAATTCTTCTCATAATATTGGTTCTAGTCATGTCGATTCAGGAATTCCTGATACTATCTATGATTTCGGAGATGAGACAAAAATATATAGATGTGAATACACAAGAGACGGAGTTCTAAACTATCAAAGGATTGAAAATATTTTCAAAGGAATAGTATCTGAAGAATATTCGTTAGATATTTTGTCCCTTAAAGATGTAAAATCAACCAATAATATCTCTATTATTCTTATTTTTTGTTCTTTAGTAACGATCTCAACAGTTTTTTTGATAATTAAACGTAGGAGGACTTCTCAATGAAGTCCCGAAAATACTTCCTATTTATTGTTATTCTATTGTTATTTACAACTACCTTTAGAATATTAATCGCAGATCAAAATTATGAAGATGAATACAAGTTTCAATTTACTATTGATGAATGGACGCAAATTTCAGGATATAACAATAATTCGTTCTTTTATACGAGCCAATCATTACTAAAAGTTATTAGCTATACTGATGATAATATTACTTATCTTGAAAAAGATAATTCTGGGATTTATATTCAAGTTTATAATTTCTCTCTGACTGAGTCTTTCCCATATATAGGACCTGTTGGTTTCGATTTTATTAATGCAAATCAGATGCAACATTATTATGATTTATGGAATAATCAAGAAAATCTTACTGAAGCATATTATCATATAATTGGTGTTGGATATACGACTGATGAAAGATACGCTGAAAATTTCATTTTTAAAGCAAATCTTTCCACTTACCTAGAAAATCAAGTTGTTGATTATATTTATGATACACATGAAGAGGACGTAGCTGATATAATAGATAATTTTACTCTTAGTCTTCAAATTTATGTAGAATATGATTTAGTAGGTGTACTCAAAGAATTAAAAGAAATCGTTACAATAGACGGTTCTATCATACAAACAATGCAAATAACATCA
>Ga0315555_1000767_pt1 | contig 23080 bp, 20 predicted proteins | sample SalMarSW160380MG_FD_202113 | JGI IMG/M metagenome (GOLD analysis project Ga0315555, IMG submission 202113) | Salt marsh sediment microbial communities from the Plum Island Ecosystem LTER, Massachusetts, United States - Salt Marsh Sediment SW1603-80 ... | reverse complement strand
ATATCAGTATTATAATATAAATACTGATACATTGTCAAGAAAAATATTAAAAAAAGAGAAATATTTTTTCGATGGTATGAAAAACCTTAATTTATAATATCTTCAGGAACTTTCGATTTATCTGGGCCATTGCGAGGATGACCATTTTATTCTCACATGAAACAATCTATAATTGCGCTCAGTCAACGGGAGCTTGCCATGCACTGAACCATAGAGTTCAGCGCTCGCATTGACAGAGTTAACTGACTATTTACACGCTACCTTTGGTCTATCGCAATGACGTAACTTACTGAGTACTTGTTAGGGATAGACAATGTGTCATTTCGTAACAATAACTATAGGTTTTATCAGTACTTCATTTCCATACTTGAGCATTACAAAATAGGTACCGTTTGAAACCCTTTTCCCTTGCTCGTTGTCACATTGCCATTGGTATTTGTAGTTTCCCGGTTTCAATGAATGTTGCAAAATAGTTCTGATTTTTTGTCCTGCAGCATTATATATCTTGACTGTGACCTCATCTCTATCAGGAATGCCAAATTGCAAAATGCATTTGCCTGTTGACGGATTGGGACTGATATCAAGATACACCTTGATAGGGATTGTTTGCGTTTGTTCATTGACCCCGGGTGGGTTGGCAATAAACTGGTAAACGACACTTGGAGCACCAGGCGGGTCAGTTGAGACATTATGATTTGCCGAATTATCGTATGCCTTTATGTAATACCTTATAACCTTTGGTGGAGTTACGGCTGGAATCGTGTAGAAATGGGTTGTATCATTCATAAGTGAATCAGTTACAGCGGAATCCCATGGTGCAGCCTGAATCTTGTAAAAGATGTAATTTTCGCTCACCCCGGAATTATCGTATATGTCACTCCAAACAACAAACGGTCCTGCGAAACCTGTATCGTGCCAAACCTTAGTGTTTTCGATCTCAGGTCCTTCATAGTCCTGCACATTAAACGAGAAAACGGTTGTGGGTGCACCCGGGGGGTCATACCCGGTATTGTAGTTTGGTGATGCATCCACAGCCTCAAGGTAGTATTCAATGAATTCTGGAGGTGAAACAACATAGGGAATAGTGAAATAGTAATCGTCAACCATAACACTGTCTGTGATTGCCAGACTGTATGCACCGGAACCACCTTTTCTATAATATAAGTATGCTTCCCCCACACCACAGGAATCAATTATCGTCGAAGAAACAGGATATGGACCTGTATATGATGTATCGGTCCACTGTGTCGTATTGAAGAACACCGGTGGATAATGGTCATCGGCAGGGTCTTTAACAATAAAACTGAAAACGGAATCTGCTGGAGCATTTGCAGGGTCGGTTGCTCTATTGTGCGTGGGTGCAAGGTCTGTTGCAGAAAGATAATAGAATACAGTATCGGGATAAGAACCGACTGCAGGGATGGTAAAATAATATGTATTCACGTTTACACTATCATGAGTCACATCGGTATACCCACCTGCTGCACCAAATCTGTAATATAGAGAATCTGTGGCAATACCGGATGCATCCGTAATTGTGGACTCTATAGTGTATGGTCCAGGATTGTATCCATTATCAACAATTGTAGTATTAGTAAAAATAGGAGGAGTTGTTTCGTTTATAACTTTGCTGTACAATCTAAAATAATCCTTGTATGTAGTAAAATTCGGATTTGTCTCCTTGTTCTGGCTCTGAACCGTAACGAAACTTCCAATATCAGGACCTATCCATTCATATATGATGTAATCCTCATCCACCACCGGGACGCCCACATATTCACCATAGGAGCTCTTGTAGTACATCATAACAAGACAGGGATACGGACCACCTTCGGGTATCGTTATATAACCCTGATTAATAACCGTTGTTAGAATAGTGTCGTATATCGTAATACCGGAATAATCCCAGGAATAGTAATCATTCCAGCTGGTTCCAACACTCATAGGAAAATAATAGGGCCTACGATAAGGTGGATTGAAATATATGTTTGTTCCAGATGCGTAGAATCCATAAAGATACATTGCGGATGATATCTTCTTTTCCCAACCCCAGGAAATTGCTCCACCAAGCACCTGTTTTTCTGCATAGGTTGCAATTCCTGGAGGACTTCCTTGAGATTCACCTATAGGTCGTATTTCACTCGATGCAGTCCCAGTGGTTGGACCTGATGTAAAATCCCAGGTGCTGTCCGGTGGATTGGCATTGTATCCTCCCCAGCTGCTATTTTGCCCTCTATACCAGTCCCATCTATTACCAATGCATTCGCTGCCATATGTCCAGTGGTCAGCGGTAATTATGAGTTGAGCGTTAAGAAAAGAACACAGTATTGGAACAACCAAAAAAGCAAGGACAAATGATTTTTTCATCTTTCCTCCCCTGTTAAATTGAACTTTTTTTCCTTTGTATGGTCCTTTATGTTTGAAATACTGATATAACATTTTCTCTGTGGTGTCTGTGGTTTTCTTGTGGCTTCTTTCATATTTTCATCTTTTCCATTGTGTTACCATTGACAAGTGGTAACAAGTCAATAATAAACAAAAAAAACAAATCTGTCAAGACTTTTTTTTGCCTAACTGCAGAAATCCATTATTTCTTCCGGACTAACAGCGGATGCCCCAAGTTTTCTTATCTCGATCGCTGCTGCAATACTTGCGAACCTTGTCGACTCTTTAAGTGACATACCATTTGCAGATGCAAGTGTAACGGCTGCTATAACAGTATCACCCGCACCTGTTACATCGTATACATCGATTGAATGCGGCTTAACATAATACGCTCTGCTCCTCTTCTCCAGCAGAAGCATCCCCTGATTACCCATTGTAAGCAATACTGCTTCCGCTTTTATTCTCTTAAGAACTCCCCTCAAAGCCTTTTCGATTTCACTTCTATCCGATAACACAACCCCGCACACTCTCTCCAATTCTCTGATATTCGGCTTGAATATAGTCGTTCCATAGTAATCATAGAAATGCTCGAACTTTGGATCAACAGAAACAGGTATTCCCATTTCTATTGCAAATGAAATTATCTCTGTTATCAAATGTTTCGTAAGAAGTCCTTTGTTGTAGTCCTCGATAATGATACCGCAAAGGTCATTTTTGAACTTATATAGAAACGTTAGTATTTTATCTTCTGTTTTTGTGTCTATCGGATGGCTTTCTTCAATATCAACCCTCACCACTTGTTGATTGTGAGCAACGATACGCTTCTTCAATATTGTTGGTCTTCGTTTTTCTACGAATATCCCGTTTACTCCGATTCCATTCTTCTTTATAAGTGACTTAAGTTTCTTCCCTGTATTATCGCTGCCAGTCACTCCAACAAGAACGGGCACTGCTCCCAGCGAATGGGCATTCAGAGCAACGTTTGCAGCCCCGCCAATTGCGAATGTATTCTTTGTTACTTTTACAACAGGGACAGGTGCTTCAGGTGAAATTCTATCAACAGTGCCCCAGAGATATTCATCGAGCATTATATCACCAATTATTAACACTTTTTTATCCCTAATTCTATCAAGGATTGAGATGGCTCTTTCTTTTTGCATACAATCTGCTTACCATAAACGACTTACAAAGTCAAGAAAAAACATAGAGACACCACACTTGCGAAACATCTTATATGAATGAAACCTTCCATCAGTGACATCAGAGTTCCTACGGTATGTCACAAAAAGCATAGGATTTCAACATAAAAAACGTCATTGCGAATATTTTTTCCATTTTGACCTTTGAAGCAATCTCATATACTCACTCGCTCAATATGAGATTGCCACAGGGCTAAAGCCCTTCGCAATGACAGAAAGTCATAAACTATGAAAAACGCAAAAAAAGTGTTTGACAACGAATTTGGAAAATGCTATCATTAATAATCATATGGGGCTGTGGCGCAGTTGGGAGCGCGTCTGACTGGCAGTCAGAAGGTCACGGGTTCGAATCCCGTCAGCTCCACTATAATAGTTCAATCCCTACTTAAATACTTCCACCCACTTTACTTTGGCTGTTGAGAACATAAGAATTGCAAGAGTTGTTATCGAACCTATAGTTATTATTAAACCCGTGAATCCAGGGAAGAAGAAAGCGTAAGAAAAAAGTATTAAGAAAATCAATTCAGATAATCCCGCTACAAATAATGCAAAGCGTGCATTAATAACAATCCATATATAGGGAATTACAAGTAAAAGAACAACTATCGACGAAATCAAGAATGTCCAGTGTATCGTAATATGGTCGACAAGGTATGCATAAAGTAAATGGAAACAGAAGAAGGATGCGCTAAGAAAAAAGAAATGCATCGGATGAAGGTTTATCTTCCTCACGCTTCCGAATATCAGGATTGTGGTTAAAAAGAAAAGCAATGGTATCGGAGCGAAGAAGCTGATTCTGCTTGCAAGTGGTCCGGGATTCATTCTCTTTGGCATCTCTTCGCCAATACTGTAACCGGTAACAAGATCTTTATACTTCCATGTGAACTTCCATCCATCCGGAGTCTTCTCTTTCTCGGTCGGTGAAATTGTACCTTTTGGAAAATCAGGATTGTCAAAATTGGATGTAGAAATTAGAACGAAATTTTGAACCTGTCTGATTCCGTTACCGAAAACATATTTCCAGATATTCAATCCTTGAGATTTGTAGCAAATACTTATTTGTTTCTTCTGCTGAGGAAGAAGCTGGAGAGGAACATATATTACCGTTCCCATTTTTTCTTTTGTATCAAACTTTTCCCCGTCCACAAGTATACTAAAATCATCATAGATCGCACCACTTGCTGGAAATTCGAACTCCAGGAAACCGTTCAAAACCGCGTGATTATCATTGGTAAAAACATACTGACCATCGAAACCAACTCTATATGTGCTAAACCAAATAAGACCCTTTCTTCTATATTCCAGGGCAAAGTCAACTCCAATATCCGAACTCACCGCATCATAAGTATGTGTTCTTTTTACATCTACATAGTATACCTTACCTGTCTCCTCGTTGGTCCTTCGTTCCCTTTCCATTGTGTAATAGACAAAATACGGAGCCTTCTGAATATGTTCGGAACCCCAGAGTTCGGAAACTTCGCCCGTGAGAATATCATTTGCATTTTTAGTTCGCTGCACAATACTGACACCAAGAATCATCCATCCAATAGTTGTCGCAATAAAAATCCCAATAACTGCGAAAACTCTCCATACAGTCATCCTACCCTCCTAATGTATAGTTTATATTTTGTTACCAATTTTCCTTGATCTTGCTGTTCCATTCTACTTCTTTATTAACGAAAGAATACCACGATAGTTCCCCTTATGTCAACAAAAATGTAAGGGAATAAATTGAGACATTGGGGACGTTGCCCCTTGATTGCACTCGCTATCTTTGAGCTGCCTTTATTCCTTCAGAAATTCATGAAATCACAAAAAACCACGGTTATGACCTCGCATTCCTGGGAAGCCGGAATGGCGTACGACGAGGAAACCGATTTTGTTTAAAAAAGTGCTTGCATTTTTAAAGAATTTATGTCATTATACTTTTTTGAATATCTTAGGGATTAATGGGACCTTTTCATATCTCAATAATCTCTGGAAAGAGGTTTTTGTTGACAATAATTTCTATCGATGGGCCCGCAAGCTCAGGTAAAAGTACAACTGCAAAACTGGTTGCACAAAAATTAGGATTCAAATACATTGATACAGGCGCAATGTACAGAGCGTCAACGCTTGCCGTACTCGCTTCAGGTGTAAATCCGCACAATGAAATAGCAGTCGTCAGAGCTGTAAGTAATTCCTCGATAAAATTGGTCCCCGGAAAAGGGAAACTTAAAATTCTTCTCAACAATAGAAATGTCTCAAAGGAGATACGGTCAAAACAGGTTACAGAATTTGTTTCTCTTATCTCAACCTATCGAGGAGTTAGAGAACACCTCGTTGCTCTTCAGAGAGAGATGGCTGAGAGTGACAACGTTGTGTGCGAAGGAAGAGATATAGGAACAGTTGTATTCCCAAATGCTGACCTTAAGTTATATATCGACTGCTCAATCGATGAAAGAGCAAAAAGAAGACTACTCGACTTGCGCCGAGCAGGAATAAAGGTAAGTATTGACGAAGTTAAAGAACAGCTTGAGAAACGTGACAAAACAGACAGTGAACGGGAATTGTCTCCTTTGACAGTTCCACAGGGTTCGGAGATAATCGATACCACAAGTCTTACAATAGAGGAAGAAATCAAGAGAGTACTTGAACTCTTTTATGCCCATAAAGAGGAGTAAATGCAATTTCATATTTTCATAACATCGATTCTAACTTTCCTATTTTTGAAAATAGTGTTTGGTCTTTCCGTCAAGGGACAAGAAAACATTCCAAGAAAAGGTGGACTGATAATTGCACCCAATCACCTATCCAACTGGGACCCTCCTGTCATTGCAATTTCAACTGCGCTCAAAAGGGAAGTATTCTTTCTTGCAAAAGAAGAGTTATTCTGGGCAAACAAATTTTACGCATGGCTCTTGAAAAAATACAATGCGCTGCCGGTGAAAAGGTATGGTATCGACAAAAAATCTATCAAAATGGCTTCCTTCCTACTACGTAAGGGAAAAACCCTTATTGTGTTTCCCGAAGGGAAGAGAAATAAAGGTAATGGTTTTCTCAACCCACAACCAGGTGTTGGATATCTTGCGTTAAAGAACAAGGTTCCAATTATCCCTGTATATATGAGTGGAACAACTGAAAAACTGTTAAATCTATTGTTTAGAAAAAACCGCGTTAAGGTTATTTTCGGCAAAATAATCAATGCCACAGAATTTTCTTCAAATGGTTCATACCTTGACAGAAGCAAAAAGCTAAGTCGACTTGTAATGAGCAAAATTATCTCATTAAAAAAAAATGCATAAAATACTGTTAGCTGGAAATGCTGGTTTCTGTTATGGCGTAAAAAGAGCAATGGCTATCGCCGAAGAAGTCTCAAAGGAAAGTGAAACTTCTTATACATACGGTCCATTAATCCATAACCCTCAGGCAGTTTCCTATCTCAGGTCAATTGGTGTTTACCCAATAAACAATCTTGATGAGGTAAGTCCTGGGAAGTTGATTGTCCGTTCCCACGGCCTTCCTCCTAAAATAATCAATGCTGCAAAAAAGAAGGGGTTTACAATAGTAGATGCAACTTGCCCTTTCGTGAGAAGACCCCAGAATTTCGCTAAAATGCTCCTGGAAAAAAATTACAAAGTCGTTGTTATTGGAGAAGCAAAACATCCTGAAGTCGTTGGAATTGTTGGTCACGCAAAAGGGAAAGCCACAGTGATTGAGAAAGAATCAGACATAGAGAAGCTTAAAGGTGAGAAAAAAATCGGCATTGTTACACAAACGACACAGTCAATGGAATACTTCAGATTTCTCGTATCGAAAATTCTTGAAATAGCAACTGAAATAAAAATATACAACACGATTTGCGGTGCAACACAGAAACGCCAGAAATCAACTCTCGCACTCTCAAAGAGAGTCGACCTGATGATAATAATAGGAGGAAAGGATAGCGCAAATACAACACACCTCGCACAATTGTCAAGAAACGCTGGAAAGCCTACACACCATATAGAATCTTCCGAGGAATTCCAGTCAAGTTGGCTAAGAAATACAAAACTGATTGGTGTTTCTGCAGGAGCTTCTACACCGGCTTATGTAATTGACGAAGTTATTGAGAAGTTGAAAAGCGTAACGAAAAACGCTTCCGGTCCCGATGGACCGAGATTATCATATAGGGAGGAATTATTAAATGATTGATAAAGAAACTGCAAAGCAGGTTAAAAAGAGTGAAAAATCCGCAAAAGTAGAAAAAACACTATTTGAAATCCCAAAACTCTCACAGAATGAGATGGAAGACCTCTACAATAAGCACCTCATCGATATAAAAACGAGAGGTATCGTAAAGGGACAAATAATCAAGGTTACCAAAAAGGATGCAATAATTGACCTTGGACTAAAATCGGAAGGATGCATTCCATTAAATGAATTCTCAAGCCCAACAGACATAAAAGTTGGTGAAATCGTGGACGTTTACCTTGAGGATTTTGAGGATGATGAAGGATTTGCAATTATCTCCAAGCAGAAAGCAGACTTCATGAAGGTATGGAATTTCATCTATCAAAAACAGGTAAGTCAGGAACCTGTCGATGGTGAAATCGTCAGAAGAGTGAAAGGCGGGATGATCGTAAATATTAGTGGAGCTGAAGCATTTCTTCCAGGTTCTCAAATAGATTTTCACCCAGTAAGTAATCTCGATGGACTTGTCGGGCAGGAAATAAAGGTTAAGGTCATAAAGCTGAACAGGAAAAGAAGGAATATTGTCGTCTCAAGAAGGGCAATACTTGAAGAAGAAAAGGAAAAAGCCAAGCGAAAATTACTTTCCGAACTTGAAGAAGGACAAACCAAAGAAGGAGTCGTTAAGAACATAACAGATTTCGGAGTTTTTGTCGATCTGGGAGGTATCGATGGGCTTCTTCATATAACCGATATGTCCTGGGGTAGAATCTCACACCCTTCCGAACTTGTGGCAATAGGTGACAAAATTAAAATAAAGGTTATTGCATACGATCCCACAAAACAGAGGGTTTCCCTGGGTATGAAACAACTATATCCTTATCCATGGGAAGATGTCGAAGAAAAATATCCAGTGTCAAAAAAGGTCCGAGGGAAGATTGTCTCTATCGCAGAATACGGTGCATTTGTTGAACTGGAAAAAGGTGTGGAAGGGCTTATACACATTTCTGAAATATCATGGACAAAACATATTAAACATCCTTCCCAACTTCTCGCAATAGGTGACGTGATTGAAGCTATCGTGCTCGATGTTGACAAGGAAAGAGAACGCATATCATTGGGACTTAAGCAGCTAGAACCAGACCCATGGAAAGCGATCGAAGAAAAATTTCCTGTTGGAACGAAAATTACAGGTAAGGTAAGAACACTCACAAATTTCGGTGCATTTGTCGAAATCGAAAACGGAATCGACGGACTAATTCATATTTCTGATTTCTCCTGGACAAATAGAGTAAAACATCCGAAGCACTTCCTGGAAAAAGGACAAAAAATTGAATGCAAAATTCTTGAAATAGATTCCGAAAGAAGACGAGTTTCACTAGGGATAAAGCAACTTGTGAAAGATCCATTTGAGGTAATGGCGAAAAATATTGGTATCGGCGCTATAGTCAAGGGAAGGATTTCCGAGGTAATCGACAAGGGACTTGTAGTCGAACTCAACAATAAGATAAAAGGATTTGTTCCCATTACACAACTGCATACTGAGGATTTCTCTAAAGTAAAAGAGGATTTCAAATTAGGTGATTCGATTAACTTGAAGATTATCAATATCAATATGAAAATCAGAAAGATCACATTGAGTGAAAAAGAAGCAGAAAATGAACTCGAAAAACTGGAGTATAAAGACTACATAAAAACCGACGAGGAAAAACAACCGGAAAATGAGAACACAGAAGAGCAAATTGACGGAGACAATGAGACCATTTAAAAAACTGCATAGTAAGAAAGAATCAATGGATAGAACCAGAGGGAAAACCATTGGAATAATACCCGCAAGATATAATTCTACAAGATTTCCAGGCAAAGTGCTAGTTGACATTTGCGGCAAATCTATGCTGCAGTGGGTATACGAAAGGAGCAAGAAGGCAAAAAAACTGGACTATCTTGCAATAGCAACAGATGACAAAAGAGTAAAGGAGGAAGCAGAAAAATTTGGCGCCTCTGTAATTATGACTTCAAAGAAACACAAAACAGGTACGGAAAGAATTGCAGAAGCAGCGGAAAATTTGCGGTGTGATATAGTCTTGAACATCCAGGCTGACGAACCGCTCATACCATTCCAAGGTATAAATAGACTTTGCACCACGATGCAGCAGAATAGAAACATACAGGTCTCTACACTCGCAAGCATGGTTTCATTCGACGACCCACTGGTGGAAAGTACCAATAGCGCAAAAATAGTTATTGACAGGAACGACTTCGCTCTGTATTTTTCGCGTCTACCAATTCCTTTCTCAAGAAATAATCTCCCTCGTCCTTTCCTTATACATATTGGAATATATGCCTTCAAAAAAGAATTTCTTTTCGAATTCGTAAACCTTAAGAAGTCAAAATTGGAGGATTTGGAGAAACTTGAGCAGTTACGCATTCTTGAGAATGGTTATAGAATTAAGGTCATCAAGACGAAATACCAGACATTAAGTGTTGACATACCAAAAGACCTCGAACGAGCAAGAAAGCTTTTCACTTCCATAAGATAACCCCACGTACTGTCCTTTAGTAAACTTTAGGAGTCTTAAGTGAAAACAAACACTTCGATCTGGACCTTTCTTAAACTTGTCTTTCTAATTTTCGGTTGCATTATATTCCTAAATTTCGAAACGGGGCTTCCAGATTCCCACAACTGCCGTTTCTGGGGTGCGATTTTTACCGGCAAATTAAGTGAACAATGGAAGACAACTTTCCGCATTCATCTCGATTCTCTGAAAAAACTAAGTTCAATAAATGACGATGGTTGGGGTATAGGATACTATCTTTCACCGCACGAGGGTGAACTACTAACTGTAATATCAAGGGGTGAACCAAAGGCAATGGACGACCCAAGATACGATAAAATAGTTAACGAGATGCTATCCTATATCAATAATGGCTGTATTGTTCATGTAAGAAAAGGCTCGAGTGGACCTTCAGGAGGTTATCCAAACCCTCATCCCTTTAGAAGAACTTCAATAAGCAGTATTAGAAGCTTCGATATGCTTTTCGCACATAATGGAACAATTAACACATCACTTATAGAAGACTTAATCGATGAAGAATACTTAGAACAGAATCCACCGGATTACACCGATGTAAATAATATTCCGAATCTCGATTCAGACCTGTATGCCATATATATTATGAAAATAATTGATGATTTTCCAACTTATTCAATTGATAGCTGTATTGTAATGGCGACCAATACTCTGGCACTTCATCTTAATCAAAATGGTGAAAGCGCATTGCTTAATTTCGTTATGACCGATGGTTCAAAGTTGTGGGCTCTGTGTTACGCAGATGTCAGTCCATTCTACTATACTCTTTACTACTTTCCTAACACTTCTATTTCGGATAAGTGGTTGGCTGCATCTCAACCTCTCGATAACGATTCAAGTTCCTGGGTGCAAATCCCCAACTACACATTGGTAACACTTGCACCAAATGAATCACCCAAGCTCCATACTATTAAAACGGTGAAACTTACGACTGCCATAACAGACGACTTCATTTTTAAAAAACTCTATCCAAATCCCTGTAAAGGTGTCATAAATTTGGCATACTATTCACCGGACATGCGCAATATCAAAATTTCTCTGTATGACGAAAGCGGTCGACTTATTGAAAGCCTCTTTGATGGTTTTTCTACTAAAGGTATAAACGAAATTACCTACGATTCGAGGAAACTCTCAAATGGTATTTACTTTGTAAACCTCAAAACAAAAGGAAAAAACATTACCCAAAAAATCATCTTCCATTAGGGGTAGGTTAAGGGTAGGGTTAGACTGACCCCATTATCCTCTAAGGTTCTATTTTTTTCTGAACATCCAGGTTGCAAATTGAACGATGCGCACCTTTGCAAACTGCCTGAAGTAATATACCATCGTCCAAAAAGGTTTTGCTTTTGGTTCTTCAATCCAGGAAAGAGGTATCTGGGTGCTTAAACGAGCAAATCCTGATATGGCAAAGAGAACCTGTTCCGGTTCTAGATACAATCCTAAGATTTGCATCGCCCTAGGCAAGAATGCCCCCGATGCAAGCATTGTAATCATCATTGCAATTCCTGAAAAGGCACCAAAGAGACCGGAATAAATCTGACGTTTACCCTCCGGAGCAATTGCAAGCACAAAATTCATTGCAATAATACCTGCTCCTGCCCACATAATTCCTGAAGAAACTGCTTCAATATATACAAAATAATAATGTGCTTTTGTGGCAAACACCCAGACTATTGGATTTATTCCACCTAATACAAGAGCAATTCGCATTACCGACTTATTCCCGAAACGGTCAATCAAAAAGCCCCACAGCCGCAGCGAAACAATCGAAAAAATAGTGCTGATAGTCCCATAAACTTGAATTCCTACAAGAGACATTCCCAATTTCTTTATCATAAATGGCTGCCAGAACGGTGCTCCAATCCCAATTGCGAGCATCCACCAAAAACCATAAAATAACAACTTTCTGAAGTTTCTATCCTTCAGAGGTTGAGATACAATCCTTAAAAAACTATCTTCCTCGATTTCTTTGTTTTTTTCAGGCTGTTTTGCCAAAATTATTAATCCATAAAGTCCCACAATCGTGGCCAAAATAAAAATCACAATAAAAGCATAGGGTAAATTCGGAAGCCTGAAAAATGAAATTCTTCCCAGAATTGAAGAAAACCACCTGGCAATAAAGCCAGGTTCGGGGTCAAACAAATCTATAAAAATACCAACAATGTATCCTGTAACAAGCCCGGAAATAACAAGGAACTGCGAGCGCATCGAGAAAAAACGACCTCTGAATCGTATCGGTACCATATCTGAAATCCATGCAATCCATATATTCATCCCAACTGCCTGCATTGCACCGCTAAAGAAGAAAAGAACGAGAAAAATCCATATAACAGCAAATTGTGGGAAGATAAAGGGCAAAAATCCAAAAAGCACAGTCAGTAGTCTGGCAGACGCATAGAGTTTAAGAACTACGCCTTTTCGAGATGTGAGCTTCCTTGTAAAAGCGACTCCAAGTGGTTGAAATATTTGAGAAAGTTGACCAATAGCAGAGAGAATCCCGAATTGCATTGGCGTAGCTCCCAGCATTACTGCAAATTTCGTAATAAATATACTTCCCGGTGAGGCAACAGAATTGTATGACTGTGTAAAAAGCCCCTCGATATTCGAAATTCTTATGGTCCTACGAAGCTTAGAAGATTTCATTTCACAACATCAAACATATTGCAGTAAGAATTCCATCAAATTATAAAATTTCGACTCAACTCTACTCACCCAAAAATAGCCGTCTCACTTCGTCATTTGCAAGCAGATTTTTTGCCGTATCTTCAAAAGCAATTTTGCCTATTCCTATAACCGATAACTGAATATGGTAGAACTTGGACAGTTGGCTGTGTAAAACCTATTTCAGGGACAATCCAAGTTTTAGTTCAATCTTTCCTCTCAAAACATCAATAAAATCATTAATATCAGGCATCGGTTGTTTTGTAAAGGCAGTCAGCAAGTTTTTAATTGTTGATGACTTTTTATAAACTTTTTTCAATTTATAAATACTTCTTTTTTTGAATAAATCGTAGACAAAAAATATGGTTGAATTATTTTTGGAGTAATCAAGGTTAAATAGATTAAATCTGCTTACCATATTCTCAAAAACATACCTTTGAGATATCCAGAATATCTTTTTATGCCACTTTTCCATAACCTGCCCCTTATATAACATCTGGATATATGCTAATTTTATAGTGTTATATGTATTCATACCATAGTTATATCTATCTTTTGATACAGTAATACCATTTAGAAAGTCTTCCAAGGATTCAACCAACCTTCCTGTTTGGGTAGTTGAATCGGTTTGCAGCTCAACAACACAGAAATCTTCTATTTCACTACTAATGGGCTTATGTTTTACCAGAACAAAATCAAAAGTTCCAACCTTAGATAGTCCAACTTCTTTAAATAATAGAACATTGTTAGTACTACTAAAATACTCATTACACACATCTTTGAAGACTGTGTTATCTTGCAAAAATCTGTTCGGACAGATTGCAATTTTACTTCCTTTATGTAAAACCGAACATACTCCCATTGGATAGTCGATAATACGACTTTGCTTGTCACATTTCCTGTTCATAAACGGACACCAAAATTTGGTTCTAATCTTCTGTGCCTTTTTACTTTTGTTTTCAATGGGATATCCAAATATTTCAACTGGATAATGAGAATTATTGCCTACCATAGTTATTATATATCTTCTTTCTCTAATATTACAATTTCTTCGGGTAGCGGAATATTGTGCCCTGTACTCCTCCGTATCCTGAATAATTCCTTTCTGCAGTTGTTATAGCCTATATTCTTTGCCATATTTATAAGAATATCTCCTACAGGAATCAAGACTCCCTTAATAGTTTGGTCACCAACTACAAGTAAAAAATGGGAACCATTTCTTAAAAGTGGATATATTTCTTTTAAGCATAAATACATATCACCAAAGTATTCTCTAATCATTCGTGGATAATCAAAACCCCATTTTTTATCTTTAGTTTGTTGGTAAATCTTATCTGATATCTCAATGATGTCTTCAAAATTATATATATATTGTTCCGAATTGCTTTCCTTGAATATAAGTTTGGTGCTTCCTTTAGTCATCTTTCTTTTTATTTGTTGGATGTCCTCCATACTTCTTACAAAGTCCAACAGGTATAATTCCAATCTTGTTTGCCTTGTATATTCCAAATCATTTGGGTAGGGAGGAGAAGTAATAATAAAATCTATGGAATCCTTATCTATATACTTCTGAGCATTTAGGCATGTATCGTTGATAATTCTTGATTTTCCATAATTATTATGTTCCTGTAAGAGTTTCAAATCATTATACATCTGAGCAGTTTTTTTAGAGAATAAATCCCAAAATTCTTCCTTCTTACGAAAAGGATAGAATGTAGTTCCAGGACACAACGAAACATAGGAGGCGTCAAAACAGGATTTTGACATAGCCATTAAAAGCAATCTTTTGATTTTTTCATCTTTAACTTCATTTATAATATCATTCAATAAAGAGACTTCTTTTTGTAAAACAGGACTTAACCATTGATTTATTTCTTTTTTTCGCATTACTGACATAAAATCGTTTTTGAATTTTATTGTGTCTATATTCTTAACACAATCCAGGAAGGTTTTAGCTACTTCTTTGATTGCTTTTTTAAATTCAGCCAGATCTATTTTCCATGTTGTTTTTACCTTTGAAATAAATGTCATAAGAGGATTGACATCAAAACCAATTGTATTGAAGCCGAACATTTTAGCGGAAACTAGCGTTGTTCCACTACCGCAAAAGGGGTCAAGAACTACCGCATCTGAATCCAAGCTATATCCTTTCATCTTCTGTTCAATTAAAGAATAAGGAAATTCTTCAAGATAGTTATACCACTTATGTATTACCCCATACTGGTTCAACTCACTAACGGTTTGTTTCTCGAAAAATAATGTTCGCTGGGTCGCATTATTATCAAAATTCTTAAGAATCCATTTTGAGTAGTGTTTATGTTTGTAATCATTTCTTTTTATAACTTCTTTGAAAAATTCAATCCTTTCTTCTGGCGCAGAGAATCCAAAAAACTCATCCGAAGAATTTCTGATAAAACCCTTTTTAATCAATGAATTCAAAGCATCTAATAATATTTTACTTCGCATGGTATAATCGGTGAGCAAAGATAGTTCTTCTAAAGTCGTTTGTTTACCCTCAGCAATATTTACATAAATTCTTTCAAGTATTTGAGCCTGTAAGAATGGCAGATTATTAGGTTTGTAAGTTCTTATAATTTTAGTTTTCTCTGTTCCTTTTTGTTTCAGTCCCAGAACCTGTCCTCTCTCAATCATCCAATCCTTCCTTCTGTCTTTGTACCAATAAATAATCTTTCAAAGTCTCATAAAACCTTTTCAGCCCATTCATACCTATATCCTACAACATTTAAGTTCTTTTATTGCAATCATTCTCATATAATTAGTAGTATAATAAAAATGCAGTGAAAGTCAAGCAGAAAATATAGCACAAAAATAATACAAATTTTTACAAAAAAATCTTGACAAATGGGGAAAAGAGTCTTATGTTTAATATTAGAGAAAAAAGGCGATATGGATATAGATAAAATACTGAATGTTACACTGTATATCTTGCAAAAGAAGGAGGAAGTCTCAAAAACCAAACTTATGAAACTCCTTTTCCTTACAGACTTTGCTCATCTTAGCAAATATAATCGCCCCATTACCTGGGATGAGTATCATAGACTCCCCAAAGGGCCGATTCCTTCTTATTTGTTGGATATCGTTAATACTGCCATTGGACATGAGGCAGCTCCCGTCATCAAAGAGGACCTCGAAAACTTCTGTAGTACGGTCAAAATTACAAAAAGAGTTATTGGGCAGAGAGAAGGATGTTTTCTGTCCCCCTTAAGACAACCAGATATGGATGAACTTAGCCCATCCGAGATAGAAATTACAGATGAAATCTTGGAAAGATATGGGAATAAAAATGCCCAAGAGTTAATAGAGATAACCCACAACCATCCTGCCTGGAATAAGAATACACAGGACAAAGTGATGAAATATTCCACCGCACTTCCCGAAGGGAAAAAGAAAGAATTTTTCAAAATCTGGGAGAGTGAATTAGAGGGAATTCGTAGCATATTAGATTAATCCCTCTTATGATAATAAAAAATTATGAGTATTTTGAAAATTTACTCTCCAAAGGTTCTATTTTTGTCCTAAACAAATTCAAATTTTCATCAAGAGATAAAGAAAAACCCCGCTGGATACTTATACTTAATAATAAACATCCTTCCCATAGAAAAGCCAAAATTTACTGGGTACCTTTGACTTCACAAATAGAAAAAGCTTGCCAACACATTTCAGATGTAACCGACATATACGTTATCCAAGATGGTGTGCTTGAGTATTCCAGCGCTTTTAGTTTGTTAAATGTACAGAATACACGGGCTAAAAAATTATATACGCAATATAGAGACGGGAAATTAGAGTATAGAGGCAGATTATCTACTGAGTCAATCTCTTATATCAATGCTTATATCTCACGATTTATATCCTCTCCTCAAAAAGCCAAAACAGTTTCTCCAAAAATCAAAAAAGCAATCTTTGACACTTCGTAGTTAGTTTGAAAAAGAATTGTCAGAAATTAGCGAAAACTAAAAGTAAAACAGATATAAGAAATCCTACAATCAAAGCATAATTCCAATCAAATCGGGGATTATATTCAAATATTTTCTCGGAAACACTTCCAAGAGAACCATTTTCTTTTATAGCTCCCATTTCTTGAAGATATCCCTTAATGGATTTTTCTAACTCATTTTTTAGTGTTTGTTCCTCTTCAGTCAAATCGTCTTTTTTTATTAATTCCAAATACGCACCATATCTAAATGAAAAATCAAAACTTTTTCCAAAAGCCTTCCTCAGTGTATCCAGATTACTGTTATTTTCTCGGCAATTCATTATCAACCCAAAAGAAATTGTAATGAATAGTAAGGGCAAACCTATCATTGAATAGATATTATGATTAAAATTCGCAATTGAAAATCCGCCCAGGATTACCCCAGAAATTGTGATGATTTGAGCTATCCATAAAGGTCTTTGTCTCATTGTTTTCCCAAACTCTTTTGTCAGTATCTCAGTATTTAGCTTCAAGGCTTCAAAATTCTGCTTCATAAGAGAATCAAAATCAATTTCTTCGTTCATTTGTTCCTCCTTGTTTGAGATTATCAGAGATTATATATCCTTCTTTATGTACTTTTCTCAATGCGGATATATTCATTAAATTTGTCTTCTTCTAAATATGTTTGGGCATTTTTGATTGCATTTCGGATGCTTTTTGAACCTCTCTGAATTATTTCTTTCATACAATCAATATTGCCTGCAATCTGACTGGCAAAAAACCATGCTCCCTGGTTGAAACACAAATAATCCCACCTTGCAAATTTATTTCATTCACTGCTAAATCAATACCTAACTTTGCATCCTCTCCATATTTTCCTGCTCCACCTGTTAACGGTAAAATCGCTCCTATCTTTATCTCCTTCGGCTGTTTTTTGCAGCTGATAAAGGTTGTTCCACTGATAATTAGGGAAATGGCTATTAGACCTAAGACTATGGACTTTACATTAAAAAATCTTTTCATCATTCCTCCTCTGCCCCAGATGGCAGTTACTGGTTGTTAGATAATCTATCAGGACACTTTGTGTGCATTGCCTTACTTGTTATGCCCGAACAAGTTCCATATCTCCCATATCAATTTTATAAAACCTCCACCGATGACGATATATCCAATAATATCAATTGTCCTTTTTCTCCAAAAAAACACAAGAAAACTCAAGATCGCTACAATAATCGGCATAAAGAAATGCCAAAATGAAGATAGGATAGAAGTGCCTGCCACAAAATAGGGAACTATCCATATTAGTATTGCCGATGCCCATCCAACCGAGGCTGCCAATCGTCTAAATATTACTTTCCTTTTTTGAATTACTTCCCTCTGCCTTTTTTTCAGGATTTTCTCGACTTCTTGTTCTATATCCGGTATTTTCTCAACTGTTTCTTTTAGCTCTTGTTCAGTATCTTTTCTTCGTTGTATTTCATTGTCCAAATGTTGTTGTAGTTCGTTCATATTGGTTTGCAGTTCCTTAATCTGTTTATCCTTTTCTATATCCACTTGGAAATAGCGTTCCTTGAGTTCTCTAAATTTCTTCCGCAGTTTATAAATTATTTCTTTCTTAAGTTCTTCATTGTAAGGTCTTCCTTTGCGAATCTCATTTTTGATATACTGACTATATTCCTTGACCATTGGATCTGGCATCTTTTTAGTATCCATTTCCATATCAGTCCAAATTTTAAAATCTTCTACACCATAGGCCTGTTCAAATTCGAAAATTTCTGAGCCAAACACATTACTAAATACAAAAGAAAAATCCTCAATTGAGTCTTCAGGAATAAAAGGAGATATACACTGCAACCAGCTATCTAATGTAAAACACAAGGGGGAAACATTGTCTTCTAAAATCTCAGTGCTTGCAGGGGGCAAAGAAGTGTCTAAAGTTAAAAACCATGTTTTAGGAGTTTCTTCCCGTTTATTTATAATGAGTAGAAAATGAAAAGCGTCATGGTTTAATGTTCCCTTCCTCTTTTCTTTATTTCTTATATCTTTAGATTTTTTTTGAAGCACATTTTTTATCTTCTCGAGCTCATTTTTTTGTTTCAGGATTGTGTCATATAATTTTTCATCTTCAATAAAGATTTTAAAATCGTCTCTTAAAGTGCTCTCCAAATTTTCAAATGGTGCAAACAATTTATCAATCGTAAAATTTTCGTCTCTTTCTTTTGATTTTTTGTATGTCTTATAAAAAGCATCGGTAACTTGGTCTTCCATAGATTCCGGTATGTTATCATAAGTATCTGCAATGCTTCGTTGATATGCAATTACATTCCGAATTTCGTCCTGTGTGATTTTTGAAACACAAATATCAATCCCAATGTCCCTAGCAATCTTGTAAAATTCCTTAAAGGAATGATATGGTCTGGATTCACTTAACAATGCCGTTATAATAACATTCGAGTCCAAATACATGTGAGAACTCCTAAAAGCAACCTTTGATAAAGCACGAGCTTGGGGGTCAAGTCCCAGCAACTTAAGTATATAGAAGTTTTGTGCCATATAAAATTTGAGACCTCCATAGTCAGGATCTGGTTCCCGGAAAAACTTGTAGAATTCAGTTCTTATAGCTGATACAAGTTCTGGTTCGGTTAAATGATAACCGGCAATTTCTCTGCTTAGTTTATCTTTTATCTGAGACAAATTCATAAGATCTTTGCTCAAAATACCTCCAATAATCATCTTGGCACATTGGAAGCCGAATTTAGAGAAAACAAAAACGATAAAATCTGTAAACAAATTTGATACGATTTCTCTTTGGTGCTTAGTAATCAGGACATAACGCTTCGTAACTCCACTAATTATTTTCTCTATGCATCTGTTTAATAAATCTTTCCTGCATTTTATCTGTTTCTCTATATTTTGATTATATCTGTCTTTCAGCAAAAAACGAGGCTGTCCGTTATGTTTCTGAGAGACTATAACACCATTTTTTAGAAGATGCTGAATGCCTTTTTCAATAACATGATATCTGAATGATATAGGACTCTTCTCTTTCAGTTCTTTGAATATATCTTCAACTGAACAGCCATCATCTTTTTGGATGGTATATAAACAGTTCATTATGATCCTATAGATGGCTTCATTTCTAGGATATTCTAATTCAGGTCCAAATGCAAAATTATACGCTAATACTATATCTACTGCTTTACTTTCTATTGTTACTTGTTTATCTTTATTTCTCATTTTCTATTCTTAGTTTAATTATTTTTAAATTGCCCCTATCCTTATCTCTTTTGGTTTTCTTGCACAGCCGGGGAGGAGGACTGCTACGGTGAGAAATAGTAAAAGCAGACTATAGACTATGGATTTTAGACAGCAGACTTTAGACTTTTGAGTAATTACTGAAGATGTTGTTAGTTTTTTCATTTTTCATCTTTTTCCACAGACGGCACTTTGTTTAGTTTTGTTAGATCTACCATCTCAACCTCTTATTGTACATCCTCTACCTCATCAATTATACGAGAGAAGACCTCTTTGTTAATTTTCCCCACAATTTCTTCTTCCTTACTCGTTCCCAATTTTGTTTCAAGGAATTTCCTTATCTTATCTCTGTTCCATCCTTTATCTAAAGTTTTACCCCACAGAGCACGCATTTGGCCAACAGTTACTTTGCCTGGAACCTCAACCGCTCCTCCAATTTCATCAATGAGCCGAGAGAGTTTGAGCCTTTCAACCTTTCCTACAATTTCATTTTCATCAGATGTACCAATGTTTGCTTCAAGAAACTTTCCAATTTTTTCCTTATCCCATCCTCTATCCAATGCTTTTCCATATAATGCACGCATCTGCCCAGCTGTTGCCATCCCATTAGTCCCAATGTTTTCTATCTCCAGTAGGAGTTTCTCAACTTCCTCTTTTAAGTTTGGGTTTCCTTGGAAATCTCGTTCTACTGTTACGGTCTTGTCGCCAATAGAAAAAGAGATATTTACTTTAGTCATCGCTATATTCCACTCCTTTCAAAACACCAGTTATTGATGAATGTGCATTACTCATTAGGTTTCGCATCGTCTTTAATAGACCCAGTAACCTGCAACATCTATTTGTCGAAAATTTCTCTGTCGAATTCCTCATAATTTTCTAATCTACTTGTCAACTAATTTTTTATCTCCTTCGGCTTCCTTGCAACCGCCAATGAGTGTTCCTATAATGATAAATACCACAGTATGCAGTATGGTTGTGAGTTGTTTGATATTAGTTATTAGATGCTTCATCTTCTTTCCTTTGTCCCGAAGCGCAGTTATTGGGATTTAGAAAGTTCATCTAATCTTTTCCTTATTTCCTTGATGCATGATAAGAAGATGTTGGTGCTTTCCTATAATACATTTCCCATATACTTACCGGACCTACCTTCTCATATTTTTGAAAACTTTCTATGTCGACTTTTCTTTCAACCCTTCTTAACGCTTGAATTATCTCATTTTCATCTGCGATAAGAGGGAATGAAGCAATTTCACGATAAGAAATTTCTGACTTTTCGTTAAGGACAGATAGGATGAATTCTTCTAATAAACTTACCGTTGCTAATCTCTCAAGCGTTGCCATTACCCCTCCTTTCTTGTTGTCTTTTTTCTTAGTTCTTTCTCTATTATTTTTCTGATAGGTTCTGGTAGACTTTTTAGGCTATCCTCCATTTTTTTTCTTGCTTTTTTCCTTTCCTGTCCTTCTATAAGTTCATAAAGTTTCCAAATTAAATCCCACTCTTCTGGAGGAGGTTCTTTCACTTTTAATCCCAGATTTCTTGCCTCTTCAATATCAATACAGTATCCATGGTGAGGATAGTCTTTCACTAAAGATTTGGCGATTTTTGAGGCTTTCTTCTCTTTTTCTTTATCATTCTTAAACATTCGACCTATTAAAAGTTTCTTCAAATATGTTTCTCCTATGTCTAATGATTTCATAAATTCTCCCAAAGTTAATGGAAATTGAAGTTTGTCCATCAACATTTTCGCTATTTCAGGTGACTCTTCTGTTTCTTGTTTTATCAGATCTAAAGTAGAACGTATTGAGAGAGGTGAAAATTGCTCTCCTTTGATCAAATCAGTTATCTGAGGATCAAGAGGACCTAATTCTGATGTTATTCCCATAATCATTTCATCTCCACCACAAACCAATAAGGTAGCTGCGCTTTTTGCATAACGAGGTATTATAAAAGTGAGTTTTTTCTTAGCAAACTCCCTAAACAATTTTGCTAAATGGTATGCAGCATCTACATCTCCCCCACCTGAGTCTACTATTACATCTAAAACAGGTGTTTTCTTAAACTCCTTCCGGAGTGTTTTGTAAATTACAGATATAGTATTCCGAGAAATAGAAGATGGATAGGAAGTAAAAAATGTGAATATTCTACTCTTTCTTAATTTCTCTAATTTTTTAACTATCCCAGAGATTCTTTTTTCTATGCCCTTTTCTCTTGTAGATTTTTTACCTTTATTCGTCTTTGGCATAATTCCTCCTAAGTAGCTGCTTTTTTTTGTTCAATAAGAACAATTTTTTAAAACCAAGAAAACTACTTCTTCACTTGTTTCCACCATTATGCATAAACAATATGTTCTTTCATCATCAATTCCACTTAACAACAGAATCTAATAAAAGTCAAGTAATTTGTTTCGTTCTGAGTCAAATTGCAAATGAGTAAAACCTTCTTGTAGACTTATAATCCATTTTCAGAACAAAGTTACTTACCCCAAAACACTAATTTAATCTTTGGCAAGTGGGCAAGCCGAGATACAGGTTGAACAATCCATTCCATTTTCAATCCAGAACGAAAAACACTTATCAACATCCACGGCCCACTTGAGAACACCCGGATTGTTCGACGGGCACAGAACCCTGTAGGAAGGTTCCGGTTCTTTTTGTATTGCTTCTACTTCACAAGCCTCAGCACACAGATTGCACCTTCTGCAAAAATTAGCAATGCCAATCTCCCTGGGTTTGTCTGCTTCCAGAGGCAAATCTGTAAAAACCTTACAAATCCTTACACAGGGTCCATATTCAGGTGTAATTAAAAGTCCATTTCTACCAAGCTCACCCAATCCTGCATCAATAGCCAGTGGGATACTCAGTGCAGTGTCATTACACATAGGTATTGCTTTGTATCCACTGTG
>Ga0315555_1000764_pt1 | contig 23083 bp, 25 predicted proteins | sample SalMarSW160380MG_FD_202113 | JGI IMG/M metagenome (GOLD analysis project Ga0315555, IMG submission 202113) | Salt marsh sediment microbial communities from the Plum Island Ecosystem LTER, Massachusetts, United States - Salt Marsh Sediment SW1603-80 ... | reverse complement strand
TTTGCTTGGCGTCTGGACTGCACAAAGACCTGCTGCTAGAGTTGCCTCAGCAAATAAAGAAAGCTGGAATCAAAGCGTTAATCGCGCCTATAGAGGATTGGCAAGAGGTTCCCACGGGCATAAGAAAGCAAGTAGCGGAGAAATGCAAGGAACTTGGGCTTGAGTGCGCATTCCCGAAGCCTTTCTGCACGCTTGAACCTGAAAAGGACAAGCCTACCATCGCAAGGTTTATTGAAGAGACGAAAGTTGGGCGTCCGCTGCTGGAGATTTCAACCATGAAAATCGGCAAAGACGAGGTAATCGAGTACGCGGCTGTCATTCGCAGCGCGCCGTGCGGCTCTACATGGTACGTAGCGCGGAAACTTGCTGGCGTTTCCACCAAAAAGGAGCTTTTGTACGACGCGATTGCTAAGGCGCATCACAGTTACCCGTGCACCGCAACAATGAGCATAGACCCAGAAACGAAAGAGCCCATACTTCACATCGGCGGCTTTACTATACGCGAAGAAGTTGAAAAAGCCTTAGAAAAGGATAGAACCAGAAAATTAAAGGAGAAAAATGCTGCTTAAGTGTTGAGCCAAGGCGCTTAGCATTTGCTGCAACAGCAGCCGTGACCTGAATGCCCAGGCGAGCCGCCAACGTACTTTTCCGGGTCCGCCTCGAACATTTTCTTGCATCCTGGTGCGCAGAAGTAATACGTTTTTCCCTTATACGCCGTCTTGTACTTTGCTGTTTTTTCGTCTACGTCCATTCCACAGACGAGGTCTTTCGCCATCATTTCACCTCTTTTTTGATAGTCTGGTCGTATGCTTACGCGTCTCAGAAAGTTTGCGTTTGTAACCACAGTTACCGAACTAATAGCCATAGCAGCCTCGGCGATCACTGGATGGGCGAGACCCAGCATAGCGAGTGGGATCATGACCATGTTGTAGAAGAAAGCCCAGAACAAGTTTTGCTTTATCTTGCGAAAAGTTGCTCGAGACAACTTCACGGCTTTAACGACATCGGACAGGTTGCCACTCACGAGTACAACGTCTCCAGCTTCGATAGCTATGTCAGTTCCAGTGCCTATCGCGATGCCCACGTTCGCTTGCGTCAGCGCAGGCGCATCGTTTATCCCATCGCCGACCATAGCGACGAGCCCAACTTCTTCTTGAAGCCTTCGGATCTCAGCTACTTTTTTGTCTGGAAGCACTTCAGCCAAGACTTTGGATATGCCGACTTTCCGTGCGATGGCTTCTGCGGTTCGTTTGTTATCGCCTGTGAGCATTGTAGTCTGGAGCCCCAGCTTTTCCAGTTCCGCAACAGCCTGTACGGAGTCTTCTTTGAGAGTGTCGGCTTCTGCAACTATGCCTACGCACTTGCCGTTTTCGGCGATGAGCATGGCGGTTTTCGCTTCGTCCTCCAGCCTTTTAAGCGCTGGCTCCAAGCCTTCGTAGTCGATTTTTGCTTCTTCCATGAGTTTCCTGTTGCCGACTAGCACGGTGCTTTGTTCTTCGATCTCGGCTTTTATTCCTCTGCCCGTTACCGCCTCGAACCGCTTTAGCTTATACAGTTCAAGCCCTTCCTCTTCCGCTTTCCTTATGATGGCTTCGGCGAGTGGATGTTCGGAGCCTTTCTCGACGCTGGCAGCTAACCTCAAAACCTCCTTTTCGCTGAAACCTTCCGCTGGGACCGTGTCCGTCACTTCCGGTTGCCCCTTGGTGATTGTGCCCGTTTTGTCGAAAACCATTACCTTGACGTCTTTGAGCGTTTGGATTGCTTCGCCGCGTCTGATCAAAACGCCGTTCTCAGCGCCCATGCCGCTTCCAACCATCAGCACAGTAGGCGTTGCCAATCCAAGAGCGCAGGGACATGCGATAACAAGTGTTGCCACCGTCGCGAAGATAGCCAGTGAGACTACGCCCAGTGTTGGGTCAACCCATGGCAGGAATTGGCTTGCCCAGACGCCGACGCTGCCTATGGCATGCGGAAACGCCAGCCAAAGAACAAGCGTTAACAACGCCAAGCTCAAAACGGTTGGGACGAAGTAGCTGGTTACACGGTCTGCGAATTCTTGGATGGGCACTTTCGAGCCCTGGGCTTCCTCCACCATTTTTATGACCTGCGAAAGAAAAGTGTCTTCTCCGACCTTTGTTGCCTTGATTTTGAGGAGGCCGCGCTGGTTGATTGTGGCGCCGATAACTTCGTCTCCGCGCTTTTTCACCACGGGCATGGATTCGCCTGTAGCCATTGACTCGTCAACGCCGCTTTCGCCTTCTACTACCACGCCATCGGTGGGGATTTTTTCGCCGGGGCGCACTATCATCAGGTCGCCCTCTTCTACTTCGTCGATGGGAACCTCGACTTCTTTGCCGTCTCTGAGTATCCGCGCGGTTTTCGCCTCAAGCTCCAGAAGGCGCCTTATGGCTTGTGACGCGCGTCCCTTGGCTTTGGCTTCGATGTATCTTCCTGTGAGGTGGAAAGACATTATCATTGCGCCTACTCCAGCGTAGTTAGCTAAAGGAGCAAAGAAAGAGGGTGGTCCAGTTAGGAAAGACGCCAGCGTGCCCAGCATGATTAGCACATCCATGTTTGCGTTGCGGTGCCAGATGGCTTTGGCGGCTGACCTGTACGTTGCCCATCCTGGATAGAACAGAACAGGTGCCGCGAGCGCTATCATGCCCACGTTGAAAACTGCTGGGTTAGGCCAAGCCACGCCGAAGAACATGTCTGGGATCATCCAACTCACGATGGGTATGGTGAGGGCCCATGCGAGGAGGGCTTTTTTCTTGGCGGCTGCTAAGGTCCGCTGCTCTTTAATTGCTTCTTCCTCGAACCTTGCTTTTTTGTCTTCTCTTCCGAGAACTTCGTAACCTGTATCCTCGATGGCTTTTTTGATTTTTGCGTAGCTTGTTTTTGTTGGGTAGAAGCTTACGGTTGCCTTCTCGGTCGCCAAGTTAACGTTGGCGTCTTTAACGCCGTCTGTTTTCTTTAGTGTTTTGGCGATGATTTGGGCGCAGGAGGCACAGGTCATTCCTCCGATTCGCAGCGTAATCGTCTCAAGTTCTTCAGCCACGTCGTAACCCGTGTTTCTGATGATCTCTTTCAGCTTCTCCTCATCAGTGTACGCATCATCGTACTCAACATAAGCGGTTTCTGTTGCGAAATTCACCCGTGCTTTTTTCACGCCTTCCGCTTTCAACAGCGCTTTTTGGATTGTTTGTGCGCAGGCGGCGCAGTGCATTCCGCTTATTTTGATCTGAGTGTTCCGTTGAGTCATCTAATCTTCCCTTGGTGCGGCTTGTATGCCGCTTTCAGGTTTATTGGCATAACAAGTTCTTTGCGTCTAGTCTGTGTTGGGTGTCGGATATAAATGTAGAAAGGTAAACGGGAATATCTTTCCTAAAAAATCGCAGAGCAGACAGATAAGCCTATTCTAACCGTTTGATGATGTGGCAACCAAACTGCGTCTTCACAACGCCTGAAACTTCGCCCTTCTGAAGCGCAAAAGCAGCCGTCTCAAACTCCTTAACCATCTTACCCCGCGTGAACGTGCCAAGGTCGCCGCCGCGCTTCCCAGAGGGACAACGAGAAACCGATTTCGCGATATTTCCGAATTTCTCGCCTTTCTTCAACCGCTCCAACACTGCTTTGGCTTCGCTCTCGGACTTAACAAGAATGTGGGCGCAGTGTACTTTGTCTGGCATAGCCTATGCTAAACACGTTTTCAGTTAATAACTCTTACCAGCCACTAATTCTGTTAAGTTACCCACGTTCTCTCTGTTCTGCATAGATTTTTTTGGCTGCCTCCATCCACCAATCTGGTTTTTCTCCTGTTTCTGGTATGTCCTTACCACCATAGATTTTTTTGCGCCATAATGTCTTGTCTAATGTCTCCCTTGCTGTTTCACTTCCATTTTCAATGCCTCCAAAAAGAAACCTCAGTCTTCCAATTCTAGTTTCCATTATTTCAAGTTGCTTAGGATTTAACATCGAACCGCAGAATGGGCATTTGTGTTCATCCTTAATTTTTCCAGATTCAACTGAGTCACGAATAAGCTCTAGAAAAAATCTCGTGTTTGTACTCATACAGCCTCACATCAATTAGTAGTAACTTTATGGTTCAATTACCTTTTAGAATTTGTGAAAACGGATTAAGTAAAAAATAAAAGTGAAATAGGTCGGATTAGAAAGCGAGAGTATTTGGTGTTAGTTCTATTCCAAAGCCACCGCCAAACTTTTTGTTACCAATTAATTTGTTGGTATTTATGTCAAGATACTGACTTGTCGCTTCAATTGGGTATGGATAGCCTTTGATGTGAAACACACCATTTATTTCAACAATGTAGTTAATGACTTCTTTCTCTCTGACTTTTTCTTTCCTTGACCCGTGATTAATTAGTTCGAAGACTACTTTGTTAGTTTTCTTATTTTTTAACAACATTCGTCTAACGTCAGAACCGCTTCTTTCGGTACTTGTTTCGTAGTCTTCGTTTACACCAACAAAAGATGTGGAACGGTAAGCTTTACCCAAAAGTAGGTCTTGAGCATCACGAATTTCTACAGTGACCATTGGTTGAAGGTCGTCTCTTAGCTCAATCCTAAATAGTTCTTTCTTAATGCTTTTTTCCGCATCAACAAAGGTTACGATACCGTTCGTATTGATAAACCAATTGCTACCAAATATTACTGTTAACATTTTCTCCCTTCAATGCTGTATTATTTTATTATATTAATATAATTTAGCCTGAGAAAGAGAAAGCCAAGTCTGGAAAGCGAGTAACTTAACAGAATCCTAGTCGCTAGGCGAAGCGGGAAGTTAGTTTCCTTGCTTGCCTTGCCAGCCAAGGGATGAATGCGCCAGCTTCAAGTGGTTTGGAACACCAAAATAATGCGCCAGCGAGTTCTAAGCGTTTAACCAGCATATTTGCAGCCTAATAGCCAATCTATGCAGAAAACCTATAGAAGGGGGTCTACTCGTATTGCCAGTTTTTCACTCCAAAAACATGTCAAAAAAACGCAGAGGGATAGAGGTTTAGTTTTTCATAGGCTACCTACCAATGCATGATGCAAAAAGCAAAAGAGAACAAACGCTCAAACCAGCCAAGCCTTGCAATATTCTTTTAAACCGCTAACCCTTTAGGCTGTCTTATGCACGAATGGGCTTTAGCCGAAGCAGTAATCACAGCCGCACAGCAAATCGCTGCAAAAGAAAAACTGAAAGAAATAAAAGAAGTAACAATCAAAGTTGGCGAACTGCAGCAAGTAGAACAGGACATACTACGTTTCGCGCTTTCGCAACTCAAACCAGCCAGCTTCAAAAATGCAAAGTTCCACATAACCAAAGCAAAGACAACCTTGAAGTGCCGAGTCTGCGAGCACACGTGGCTTTTCAGAAAAAACAAACTGGACGAGGACACTGCAGAGGCTATACACTTCGTTCCCGAGGTAGCGCATGCGTACATTAAGTGTCCAAAATGCGGCAGCCCAGACTTCGAAATCATTGAAGGACGTGGAGTCTGGCTTGAAAACATAAAAGGAGTGCGATAAGCACAATGGACCCGCGAACAACCGTAATAAACGAGCGATTAAGCCGAATAGGCAGAATTATCGCTGTTTCAAGTGGAAAAGGCGGAGTAGGCAAAAGCCTCGTGGCAACTACGCTAGCGTTGACGCTGGCTCGCAAAGGCTGCAAAGTCGGCCTCTTCGACTTGGACTTCACAAGCCCCTCAACCCATCTGATTATGGGCGTCAAAGATGCCCAGCCGAAAGAGGAAAAGGGCATAGTCCCGCCCGTCGTTAAAGGCTTAGCGTACATGACGCTTGTCTACTATTCTGGCGATCAAGCCACGCCGCTGCGAGGTGAGGATGTTTCAAACGCTTTGATCGAGTTGCTTTCAGTCACGCAGTGGGGCGAACTGGATGTTCTCGTCATAGACATGCCACCAGGCATAAGTGACGCAGTGCTTGACCTAGTAAGGCTGGTGAAGCGCATAGAGTTCTTGATAGTAACGACGCCTTCGCTTTTGGCTTTTGAAACCGTGAAGAAACAAGTAAGCTTACTGAAGGATTTGAAAGTTCCAATAATTGGCGTTGTGGAAAACATGAAAATGAACAGGACAAAAAACATCGAGCAGGAGACGGAAAAACTCGGCTTGAAATTTCTTGCAGAAATTCCTTATGATCTTAAAGTGGAAGAGGCTATTGGAGATGAGAAAAAACTTCTCGATACGACGCTGGCGCAAAGGATAAAAGAGGTAGCCGCAAGCAGCATTACACAGTGAAGGAAAGCTTTGCATCGCGACTAGAGAATGGATGCGCGCGATTTATTTTGCTGTTTTTTCCGTTTGGGCACATTTTGTGTTTTGGGCATGGTGTACGCGGTTTGGATTCTCTGACCTCTTATGAGGCTTTCTGTGTTGTGGGCTTTGCCGAGTTCTCTCATGTACCAGCTTCTGTCACGGTAGTAATGCACTCCTGTCCCTATTCCGCCAACAATGAGGAAAAGACCTACTGTTAAGAAGGCTATTTCCAGAACCAGCAGCTGGGTGGAACCCACGAGGTACGGAATAAACAAGAACCAGCTGGGTTCTCTGCCCATGCCCAGCGATGAGAGAATACCGCCAACAAAGAACACTAAACCAGCCAGAAACATCATGTAAGCTATTATCTCGTTGTGCCGCGATTCTTCGGCTTTTTCATGCAAATAATCTTGAATCGACATCTGACTTCGAATAATGCAATTAATGAAACCTATAAGTAAGTTTTATTACGCTGAAATAAAAATTGAAACAAAAGATTACAAGTAACCAAAAGGAGAACGAAAAGTGGCACACGCCAAAGCGGTATTAACGGACTACATTGGCACGCTGGTAAACGCCCGCTACTACAGCATGGACGCTTCACGGAAAAAGCTGCATGAGGCATTAACGGAAGCAGGCTTCGAAACAGGCATGGCTGAGTTTCTGGAAGCCTACACAGAAGCCCATGAGAAATACCGCGTGGTGCGCTACGAGCAGCTAAGAGAAGTGACGAACGCCGTATGGGTGTGCGAGGCGCTGAACAATCTTGGATGCAGCGTGAGCGTGGATGATTCTCGAATTAAAACTGCCTTGAACGTTTTCTTCCAAGACTACGTGGATTCCCTTGAGTTCAGACCTTTCACTAAGAAATTAATCAAAAGGATAAAGGAAAACTGCAAGCTCGGTTTAGTCTCCAACTTCACTTATGCTCCAGTGATTTATGCAAGCCTCAGAAAATTGGGCATTAACCAGTTTTTCGACGCCGTTTTGGTTTCGGATGAAAATGGATGGCGAAAACCTCACAAACTAATTTTCCTAGAGACTTTACAGAAGTTACATGTTACTGCCGAGGAAGCGGTTTTCATAGGAGACAGCCCCTTGGAAGATATTAAGGGCGCCAAAGAAATAGGAATGAAAACAGTTTTTGTCCAGTCCCAATTTTATTCGTTGAAAGACCTCCAAGATAGCCGCGAAAAGCCGGACTTCGTTGCTGAAGACCTGCACCAAATTTACAGGAACTTCTCGGCAATCATAAATGGCGATTGAGACAAAAATAGAGGAGATTCGCCGAAGCGACTATTCGTTAAGAGCTTTGGCGAAAAGGCTCTCAGCTATTCTTAGCTCTTGCACGGTGTTGATGTTCACGGCGACTTCTTTCCGGTCCAGCAGGCAAATTTCTTCATCCAATTCTTTTTCGTCAATCCTCCGCCCATCAATTACGTTAATTCCTGCAGGAACCACATGTATGGTTCCCACTTTAAACGCGTACTCTCCGCCTAACCCGAGTTTCTCCTTAGTTTCCATCGGAACCACAACGCTCAAGGCAGGCTTACCGCACCGCTCATAACAATCCACAATAGCATCGACAACTTCGCCAGTGATTAACGGAAGATCAGCCCCAATAGCCAAGACAGAGTGCAGGTTGAGGCTTTTAACGGCGTACCGCATGTCAGAGACATACTCTTTTCCCGGAGTTTTGATAACTGAAACTGGAAACTGAAGCATCAACTTGGCGGTTTTGGGCGTGTAAGCGCTAACCGCAACCACGATAGAGTTGACTTTTTTGGCGTTTTTCAGTGCCGCGAGAACGTGCTCGATAACGGGTTTGCCGCCTACTCGGAGCAGAGGCTTCTCTTCCGATAGCGACATGCGAGTGCCTTTTCCGCCAGCCATGACAAGCGCGGTTACGCTCATCTTATCATCGCCAACAACGTGATTAGTGAAACCATACGCGTGAGCTCGTTTGTTGCGCCCAACACGTCGCCTGTTACGCCCTTGAAGTGCTTGTGAGAGATTCCCACCATGATGAGGCTCGTCAAGATAGCCACCAACAAGGCTACGGCGCCTACTAACCAAAGCAAAGGCAGGGTTATTCCGAAAGAGATAACTAAGGCAGCGATCAAACGGGCATTGCCTTTCTTGCCGTGCATAGCTTCTAAGAAAGGAGAAGCCATTCCCTGGTGAGCGGCTTGGCCAGCCCAAGCGCCGATAACCATGGAAAGTTTTGCTGAAACCTCAGCCACCACAACGCCTTGGATGATGATGCCCGTGTTTAATTCAGCAATAGAGAGGGCGGTAATCAAGAAAGTTATTATTCCCAATGATAAGCCGCCTGCGCCAGTCAATTGGTCGTGCATGACTTCGATTTTTCTTTCCGCTGAACCATGAGCCATGACGCCGTCGCCGAAATCCAATAAGCCATCAGTGTGATGCACCCCCGTGATTAGCAATAACAAACCCAGCACTAATGCTCCGACGACTAAACTGGGAAGAAACTGAGAAGTCACCCAACCGAATAGCCCAGCCAACAATCCAATAAAAGCGCCTACTAATGGAAAAAGGAACATGGCCTTCGCAGCGTCAGTAAAGCAATCCTTGTCCATGGTTGGTGGGAGGATCGTGAGAAACGAAAAGAGACTCTTGACTTCTTTAAACATCCCGCCTCATCACTTCGTTCCCATTAACAAAGCATAGTTTCTCTCAATTTGCTTAAGCAACATGTCCTTAGTTACAGCACCGCCTAATTTAACCATCGCCGCTATGGCAGCGCCTCCAGCTCCGACGCCTTCCTTCACAATGCCTTTCTCGTAAGCTTTTAGACCCTCAAATCGAGACTGCGCAAAGTCTATGTCAGCCGCCAGAATCGGTACATCAGAGATCTGAGCAACTATGCCCTTAAGATCGGATGAACGGTCGCTTATGACCCATCTTGTGGTGCCAATAGCCACGTTGCACAGAACATCCGGGTTCAACGCGTTGACAACGGCTAATACGGCGCTCATCTGAGTCCCTCCAGCCATCAACACAGGAACCTGTGTAGCAGCGCCGATAACTAATCCTGCAAAAGCGGGCATCATAGGGTCGCCCAAGCAGGAGATGGCTTTAACAGGGTTTTTCGCCAAACTGCCGAAACTCGCGCCTGAAGCTGCTAACCCTGCGCGGACAGTTTCAGTCTTTAAGCCGTGCGGATTTTCTGGCATGCTACTGCTGACTTTTCCTTCAGCGTTTACGCCCATAGCCGAAAGAACGCCCAGTGCGGTTGTTGTGCCGCCAGGTATGCTTTCGCCGACTACAAGGTAATCTGCCGTTTTAGCCAAGTTTTCTCCGGCGACAGTGGCTCTTTGAATAACTTCTTCAACGTTGTCCACCGAGTTTCCAGTTCTTATGTCCTTTCCGGAGTTTCCGCCCAAATCCAAAAACGGAATCTGGGGTTTCACCTTCAATCCGCCACTGGCAACCAGCACAGGTATATCTGCAAGCCTCAAAGCTGACATGCTTATCAACGCTGGCGTAGGAATGCCGTCAGGAGTCACAGGCACGCCAGCGATACATTTACACTTGCCCAAGAGAAGGAGTTCAGCGTCAGCAGGAGGCGTGTAATCAGTGAACTCGGGATGTTTTCCAGCCGCAGAGATTCCTGGAATCTTGGCGGTTTCTGTCGTAGCTATGGTGCAGACAAAAAGCGGTTTCTTCCCATCGATCTCTTTGATGAACGCTTCTGCTTTGAATTCGTTATGGGCTAACAGCACATCGAAGATTTTCTTCATTTCCTTAGCTACCGTCCTTTGGGCTTAACCTCGAAGCGTTTGACTTCCAAACGGCCATAGCCGTTCAGCACCGTCTTTGCGCTTTCAAGAATCTCGATGCGGCTCTTAAATAATGGTCCATCTGTTACGAACGTGTGGAATTCGCCTCTTTCGCCGCAAGGATCTACCGTGCCAAGTTTGAGGAGATCGTTAAAGAACTCTTTGTTCACTTGCCTTCCAAGCCATTCCATTCCCAGCACGTCGGTTTTTACTCTGACCACTGTCGCTTTGAAACCTTCGTTTATGAATTCAGTGAGAATCTGCTGTGTGTCACGATGCCACAGAGGCTTTACCGGTTTCAAGCCCACTTCTTTGCAGATGCGGTCTAGCCAACCTGCCTCATGTAAGGCAACGTCGTAGACGTCTCCCGTCACAACGCCTTCCACGCCCTTAGCTTTCATTTGCAATAATGCCTTCTTGAAATTCTGCTCGTAAGTCTCGGGAGTAGTTGTCCACTTTACTATCGGAATTCCGATGGACTGTGCTTGGGCGTCCAGCAGTTTAGAACTGATCATGTGGAAATTTGATGTGCTCGGGTCTGACATCATAATTAGAAGTTGCGAAACATCATGACCTTCTTGAATAGCCTTGTAGCATGCAAAGCAGCTGTCTTTGCCTCCACTCCAAGAAGCAACAATTTTCATACAATTTTTTCCTCCTAACTTTTTCACCTTTACCATTTTATTTTAGTTTTTTTAGGACTTTCTTCAGGTTTCAGGTGAGCAAGAATTCTGTCTCTTTCTTCTTTGGCTATTTTCAACTTTTCGACAGATACGTTAAGTATAGATAAAAGCTCATTTTGGTCCTTAACAAATTCGGCGCATTTGCTTCTCAGCTCTTCAAGCAGCGCCTTTGCTTTTCCTTTAGTGAAATCCCTTTTTTCAATGGGCACTTCATCGATGACGAAAGTTGGAATTCCCTGCTCCACAGCAGCTATAGCAGCCTCCAAATTCTGCAGGTTGCCAAAGCCAAACGGAACGGATGTTAATACTACAAGGCTGGCTTCGCTTATCATCTCCAAATTAGCCTTGTGGGTTTTCTCCGTTATTGGAGAGAACGGTGCCTCAGTTGTGACAGGGATTTTCAAAAACTGTGCCGTCTCAAAGTCCGTGTCCAGAACGTTGAGAACTCCTGCGGTGACACTGTAGCCTTCATCTAAAAGAATCTTCATAAGCGCGGTTCCAGTGCCAGCACCACATATCAGGTGAATTGAGCACTTTTTATATGAAGAAGCTTTTTGGGGTGACAGAGGAACAACAAATATAGAGTTTGTGACGAGATGTTTTTGCACTATGGCGTCAACATTGAAAACGCTCTTTACATTCTCACTCGTCAGAACTTCAGTCAGATTTCCAGCGGCAAAAATCCGGCTATCCTTAAGCATAATAGCTGAGTTACAATAACGTGCAGCTAGGTTGAAGTCGTGAAAAACAGCCAGCACGACCAACTTCTCTTTCACACAGAGGTCTTTGACGAGATCCATAATTTCCAATTGGTTCATAATATCCAGATGCGTCAAGGGTTCATCCAGCAACAAAATCTTTGGCTCCTGAGCCAAAGCTCGGGCAATTATTACGCGCTGTTTCTCGCCTCCGCTTAACTCGTTTATTGGTCTTTCTGCCAAATGCCAGATGTTGGTGAGGTTCATGACTTTTCGCGCAACCGCCATGTCCTTCTCGCTTTCCATTTGGAACCGTTTCATGTGTGGGTTGCGTCCCATTAGAACGATGTCCAACGCGGAAAAGTTAAAACCGATACTGGTTTCCTGGGGGACGACTGCCATCTGTTTTGCAACTTCCACACTTTTGAGAGAATATATATCAGCCTCATTGAGTAGGATAGTACCCTTGTGAGGTTTGAGAATTCGGCTTATGCTTTTGAGCAGGGTGGTTTTTCCAGACCCGTTAGGTCCAAGAATCCCCACGAAGTCACCGCCCTTAACTGAAAGGTTCACGTCCTCCAGAACCTTGACAGACCCATAGCGACATTCGACGCCGTCAACGTTTAATAGCACCAAATTTGCCACCAACCTCTTATGGCTTATAGCTCCCTTTTTTCCTCTTTAAAAGGAAAATGAAGAAAGGCCCACCAAAAAGCATGGTAATGATACCAACGGGGAATTCACCGGTTGACAAAAACGGAGTCGTTATAACCCGAGCTATATCATCACAAATCACCAAGTATATCGCGCCAACCACAGTAGAAGTGGGCAAGAGGATGCGATGGTCCGGCCCAATTAGCAGTCTAGTCAAGTGAGGAATCATTAAACCTACGAAGCCTATGAGCCCAGAGATGGAGACTGCTGCCGCTGTTATTAAAGAAGCCAACACTAGAAGAATCTGTTTAGATCTCTCAACATTTACCCCTAGGTGATGAGCAGTTTCCTCGCCCATAGAAAGCACGTTGAGGTCACGAGCGAAGAAATACGAGGCCACGATGCCTACTACTATGATAGGCAGCACTGACCATATGCTTTTCCAGAGAATGTTTGAATAACCCCCTATTAGCCAACCGACGATGTTCCCAAGCTCATTGCCGGCTAATATCTCCAAAAGCCCCACGATTGCAAACCCGCAAAAGTTAACGGCTATTCCATTAAGTAACAACGTTTCCACTGGAACCCTTGAACCAACCCGTGAAATGCTGTAGACCAGAAACATAGCTGAAAGGGCACCAACGAAAGCCGCAACCTGCAAAAGGCCTAATCCTAAAAACGCGAAACTTATGCCGGAAAGTATGGCGAAGGAAGCGCCAACTGCTGCTCCAGCCGAAACGCCCAGTACGTATGATTCCGCCATCGGATTCTTGAATACTCCTTGGTACAAAACGCCTGCCGCTGCTAAAGCTGCGCCAATTAAAACGCCTGCTATTACTCTTGGCAAACGGTAAGTAAGGATTATGGCTTCCATTTGAAGCGTGATTGATGACGAATCAATATGATCACCCAAAAATGGAATTCGCTTGCCTAATATGGTGAGAATGTCTGAAAAAGAAATCGGCGTTTTTAGCTCTGAACCAAAGTTTAGAGACACTATGACTATTATTATTAAAGCAGCAACCAAAAGAAGCACAATAAGTTTCCATCGCGAAGTACGCCGAAAAAAGGTGCTTTCAACTTCGTCCTTGCTCATTGTGCTCACACAAAAAAGGAAAGGTAGTTTAAAAGAGTTCAGGATGGAAGAACACAGCCATTTGCTCTATTGCGTCTACGACTCTGGGGCCTGCTCTTTCTATGATGTTAGGATTGATTTGATAGATTCTATTATTTTGCACAGCGCTCATTGTGTCCCAGCCAGGTCGCGCTTTGACAGCGTCTATACTTGCCTGCTCCCCCGTACCCATGCCACTGGCGGGCAACACTATAACGTCTGGGTTTCGATCGATAAGCGCTTCAGCCTGATACTGGTAATAGTCTGTCTGCTGGTCTCCGAAGATGTTAATTCCACCCGCTTTTTCTATGAGTTCATTTTGCCATGCTAATGCGCCAATAGTCCATGAGGACGTGGTCTCATAATAAGTCTCATAGTAAACTTTAGGCTTAGTTGCATTTGCCACTTTTTCAGCTATCGCGTTAATCCGGCTTGTTAGATCGTTTACAAGAGTCATTGCCTCAGCTTGCTTGCCCGTTGCATTCCCTACAAGTTCAATGTCCTTAAGAATGCCATCTACGCTGGTTGGGTCTAACACTAAAACTTTGTACCCGAAATCGCGTAAGCTTCTCACATTATCCTCTTGGACGCCGCCACTCGCAAGGATCAAATCTGGATTAAGAGAAATTATCACTTCCATATTTGGGGACGTAAAATCACCAACGCTGGTCATGTTGCCTGCCGCAATCCAAGCCGCGAAATCATATGGATAATCATCATAGTTAGTAACCGCTACAACTTTGTCATCTGCACCGATAGCAAACAAGATTTCAGTGCAGCTCGGCGCAACCGAAATAATTTTTTCGGGATACGCCGTAAGGCTAGTCTTGTAGCCATGGTCATCCACCAGATTCTGCAAAGCCTCGAGTTCTTCACCAGAAGGCTGTCCCTGATAGTAAATATAAACAAACGCTGCAGAAGCAATTAAAACGATAACGACAACTGCTGCAATAAGGTATTTCGTGTTCAAATCCTCACCTTCTCATTTGGTCGGTTTATCCAACCTTATCTAATAAACATTTCTCCAAACACATAATATTTAAAACAAACTCCACCATTAGAGAGGATACTGATAGAAATGAACGCCGAAACTCCTCCTTTGCTGGCATATCTGGAAAAGAAGGGCATATCACTGAAAGACCTCGTAGACACGGCGCTTGAGCTTTTCGTTCCCCATCCTGGCTTAGAAACAGAAGCAAAAGCTGCTGAAATGCTCCGAGAAGAATTCCTCGATGCCCTGTCAGACGTGAACGTTTCCTGTCTGGAAGTCGCCTGTTTCCGAGCACAAGAAGACGCCGAGAACGGGTTGATTCCGGGACTGTCGAAAGAAAGGTTCATGGGACGCCCTGGATTGGTAGCTGACGAGTTGTTGGGATTGGCAATAGCTAACTATATCGCTGGAGTAAAAGGGGTTTTTGAGTTCACACGGTTTGATCAAGCCAAGCCAGGTATCCTGAAGAAACTAGGCCCTATCACGAACGACGCCATAGGCGGCTTAGTCGCAGGTGTTTCATCGAACGTGTACACCCGAGCTTTTAGGAACGCAAAATAAGTTACTTTTTAGCCTTATAACGCGGCTTTTTTAAAGCAGTGAAAAACCCGTGGCAATCACAAGCCGTAGCGACTACAAACTTGTCTTTCTTTTCTGCCCAATCAAAAAACTCTGAAAGTTCACTGCCTTTGAGGGCGCCAATGCCAGGAGCCAGTTGGTGACTAATCAGAATAAAGCCTTCAGGATAGGCGAATTTCATTAGTTTATCCATAGTGCATGGTTTTCTCTTGCGCGTGGATGGACACACTTCTGGTGCTTCACATTTCTCTATGCATTCCTTGTCTCGGTTGTAGCTTACGATGAGGCTGCCGCTTCCAGCCCGCAGAATCACCGACGGAGGCAAGTTAGCGAGTATATAGTTTATCGCTTCATCCCACGGTGTAAGCTTGAACTTGCTTTGTGCCAGTTCAGCTGCTATGTGGATGGGGGCAGTTGGAAACACGTATTCAGATTCCAAGCGTGCTATTAGCTGTGAAACTGCAGCGATTTCTCCTTGAATGAAAAACTCGCCTTCTGCGTCAATGTCGAAAGCGGTTTTTAATTTGTATTTTTTGACGGCAAGGCAGTTTGTGTTTTTATCTACCAGCACGAACCCTTTTCTCTTCTTCCTAAGGTATTCGACAGCCGCACACCCGTATTTTCCGCCTCCGACAATGATATCCATTTTTGCCCACTTTTTGCCTAATGGAGCACTAATTAGCTGGGATAGTCAGCCAGCTACGTTATAAAACTTTACCTTTAAGGCTGGTGGTTCATGGGTTTTCTTTTGACAGGTGCTCTTTTCTCTGGGATTACCATAAGATTATAATAGTTTGCTGATTCAGGAGATTTACGCAGTTGGGACGTCATGGTTCAAACACGTCTGTGCATTGTCACCCACACTTTTCTGCCTCATGTTGGCGGGATAGAAAGGGTTGTTTATGAACAGTGCAAACGATTGATGCAGAAACAGTTTGAACCTATGGTGGTGACGCACAGAAATTACACGGACAAAAATTACGTTTTTGACGGAATAAAGGTTCGATGCTACGATTCGGTGAACATCGGATTTAGGTTGGGGATTCCGTACGCCATTCCACAGATTACCAGCCTCAAAACTTTTTTGGAATCGGTCAAATCCAGCGATCTCATACACGTGCATGGTCACCCATACCTCTCGTCGCTTATTGCCGCTAAAATCGCGAAGAAATACTCGAAACCCTTAGTGCTCACTCAACACAACACTTTCATAGAATACAACAATTTTTGGGATGAAATCGAAAAGCTGAACGACCTCGCGATTGGAAGAGAGGTTCTAAAGGAAGCCGAAAAAATAATTGTTGTCAGCAACGCAACAAAGAACTATGTTTTGAGTTTAGGAGCAGATTCTGAAAAAATACGCGTTCTTCACAACGGTGTTGACGTAAATCGTTTCAGGCCTTTAACTGGAGTAAAAGATGAAATGAGGAAGAAACTGGGAATCTCTAAGGACTCAAGCGTTGTTCTAACGGTAAGGCGACTAGTCTACAAGAATGGAATTGACACTTTGATAGAAAGCGCAAAAGTAGCTGTTAAAAAGAACCCGCGATTATTCTTTCTTGTGGTAGGCAAAGGACCAGATTTTGGGAAAGTCAAAGAAAAAATAGAAGAGTTAGGAATTCAGGAGAATTTCAGGCTTACGGGTTTTGTTTCAGATGAAGCCTTGCCATTTTATTACAACGTTGCAGACTTTTTTGTTTTGCCCTCTAAGTCTGGAGAAGGATTGCCTCTGGTTGCGCTTGAAGCCATGGCTTGCGGAGTGCCGGTGATAGCGACAAACGTTGGAGGAATATCAGAAGTTATGGAAGAAGATCATGGGAAACTGGTGCCGCCTAACTCTCCGGATTCTCTTGCGGAGGCAATATTGGAATTTTCTCACAGCGAATTATCAGCCCTCAAAAAAGACCTGCGAGCAATGATTGAGCAAAAATATAGCTGGGACAGGAACGTGGAAAAACTAGTCGAAATATACGAAGAGCTTATTTAAGCTGATGTTAGAGACTATACAGCTTTCAGCTATCTGTGGAAGATACAGGAGATGACAACGAAGGTAGAAATGGTTTCGGTGGTAATTCCAACGCTTAACGAAGCAGGGAACATTCTGGAAACAGTAACCACGATCCATAAGAAAATAGCGTATCCTAAAGAAATAATCGTTGTAGATGGAAATTCAACAGATGGAACAAAAGAAATCGTTAAAGATACAAAATTTTGCAAAATCATTATAGAGCCTAGGCGCGGCTACGGTCTCGCTCTTAGAACAGGAATTAAACATGCGAAAGGCGACGTTGTAGTCATGGTTGATGGCGATGGGACCTACGAAGTAAAACACATCAACCGTTTGCTTGACGCGCTGATAAAGAATGATGCAGAACTGTGTCAAGCAACGCGAATGTATGATCTGAGAAAAGCTATGGGATTCACGAATTTTATTGCTAACAAAATAATAACGTTTTGTTTCGACTTCTTTTACAGCCAGTTTCTTAGTGATTCACAGTCGGGTTTTCGGGCGATATCCCGTTCCGCGCTCGAAAAAGTTGAGTTATATGAGGACGACATGGCGTTCGCCACAGAAATGTTGGTGCAGTTCGCCAAGAAAGGTTTCAAAATGGTTGAAGTTCCGTCAGCTTACAGAGCAAGAACATATGGAAGACCAAAAATGCGGAGAATTAAGTCAGGGATTGAAATATTCACCACTATGGTTAAGGGATTTATAAAGTGAAAGAAACAATGAGAAAACTTGGTAGAAGCTTGAAGTTGAACGATAATAAAGGTTACACAATCGCCGTTGCGCTTACGCTCATAATTGTCTCCAGCATACTCATAGGCTATTACCTAGTTTCAAGGCTTCCGCCAGAGGGATACACCACAATTTACGTTCTCGATTCACAGAAAAAAGCAATTGACTACCCTGAATTGCTAGTCACTAACGAAAACAGCACGTTTAACGTGTGGGTTGTAGTTGAAAATCACATGGGCAAAAGGCAATCCTGCGAAGTTTTGCAAAAAATAATTAAAGGCACAACTCCCTCATACCCCGTTGACGCAGAAATAACAAGCAGTTACGAAAAAACCATGGAAAACGGAGAGATATGGGAAACTCCAGCAGAAGTTTCCATAAACGAACTAGGAAGCTACTCGCTGATATTTGAGCTTTGGATTTATGACGATAATGCAGGAGCGTTCCAGTTCTCTTACAACTATTGTGTTTTGAAATTAGAAGTGGTAGATTAACTCTAAAATTTGTTAGGTTATGGTCTGCCGCGAAACGTATTCCTCTTCAGTCTCTATCCTGTGGACGTTATTGTACGCGCAGAAAGGTATGATTTTCAAGTCGGGAGTAACGTAGTGCACCACGCATCTTCTAACGCGGTTCACATCGAAAGTGTACGGATCCATAAAAGCCATGCAACCAAGAAGGAAAATTCTACGCCGCAAATTGGCAAGCGATTGGTAAGAAGGGGAAATGTGCATCTTAAGAATGGTTTTCATTAAAGTGAAGATACCGATTTCTTTAGCGACGAGAGCCCAGTTTAAAGATTGCATTGAAGCCAAAAACAGCGATGACAGAAGAGAAAAACGTCCCTTGGACTCCACAGATTTCGCTGTTTTCTGAAGGATGCGGAAGAATCTTTCAAAATTAACAAAATGATTAATGGGAATGATCTTTCCGCTTTTCGACACGTACATCCAGTTTACGAGACCACATTGAGGACTGCAGGAAAACAGAGGCCACGGTTTTTTCATAAATTTGCTCATAACCATTATCGGCGAAGTCATCACTGACAGAGGAAAGAGGTCAGTGGTTTTTATCTCACCGTTGCTTTGATTTTCGACTTCCTCTGCAAAAAGCGGATCCCGCCATTCTTCTCTAAAAGGATTATCGGTTGCTCGTCCTGTGAACGCAATTGGCTGAAAAATTACTCCTCTTATGATGTAGGAGTTCTGCGCGGCAAACCTTACGATATTCCCAACTTCGTTGTTATTGAAACCACGCATCAACGTGTTAACCAGTATTATTTCGATGTCATGCTTGCGGCAGTTTTCTATGGCTTTCATTTTGGTTTTTAGCAGTTTCTGCCCTCTTATCTTTTCGTAGAATTCATCGTTGAAACTGTCAAACTGCAAATAGACTATGTTTAAGCCGTTTTCCTTCAGCTTTGCAACAAGTTCTTGGGATTTAGCTAATCGGACACCGTTGGTTGCCAAGATAGTCATGAACCGCAGTTTGTGCGCAGCGCCTATGATTTCGGGTATATCCTCGCGCTCTAGGGGTTCTCCTCCAGAAAATAAGATGGCTGGCGGTTTAGGGTTACGCTTACTCAGGAACTCTAACATTTGTACAATTGTTTCTTTACTAGGTTCATAATCAACTTCATGCTCGGGAAAAGTGGAGAAGCATATACTACACTTTAAATCGCACCGTTTTGTAACGTCAATGACACCTATCACGGTGCTTGAAGCGTGATTTTTGCAGAAGCAGATGTAGGGGCAGCCATCAGGATTTTTTGGCGCGTTTGTGTCTCCAAAATATTTGAAGTAATCATATTTCTCTGCAAAGTTAAAGACGCTTGGGCTCTCCCAGTGAGTAGCTGAAAAAGTTCCGTGCTCCTTACATTTCTTGGTAACCAAAATTTTACCGTTTACCTCAGTCAGTTCAGCGTCTATTTTCTTCTGGCACACTGGACAGATGCTTTTTGTCTTTTTCACAGGAGACCCTCAATTATTGGAGATAGTGCCTCCATTATCAGTGACAGGGGAAGCAGAATCATGGACATGGTGATTAGGCGTTCGTATTTTCGTACATTTTGAACTGTTGAAGCGGAGGCGACGAGGCGAATTGAGGAGTAGATTAGAAGAATGCTCCATACCATTATGAGAGGCAAGTAGCATACGGTGAATTGATTTAGAAGGTAAGGAAGAGGTGCGAGCACACCTGTTGCAGCGAAGAAGGCTGCCGCTGTCTTTACTGCGTTGGTGTTGCCGATTTTCTGGGGAAGAGTTGGGTATCCAACTTTTGCGTCGCCTTCGAGGCTTAGGATGTCTCGGAGAATGTTGCCGCCGATTGTTCCGCAGGCAATGGGATACAGGCTCAGGGAAGCAAGAGTTAATGAGGTGGGACTGATGATGCCGGGTCCTAGGGTAACTGCTTGTCCGTATAGAAAGGCTGTTCCAGTTAAGATGCCGACGAGAATGTTTGCGGCAAAACCTGATTTCCGCTTGATAAACGCTGAGTATACTACGAGTAATATGGAGTCGATTAGCAGAATTATGAGGCTGAGCTGATTTATCCAAGCTGCAAGGCTCAGACCCACGACGAACAGGAGAACCGAGATGGCTACAACCTGCTTCAGCGACAATGCTCCAGAAGGTATGGGGCGTTTTGGTTTGATAACGGCGTCGCTTTCTCTGTCGAAGTAGTCGTTCAGGGAGAAGCCTGCTGAAGTTATAAACGCCATGGAAAGAAAAGTCAGCAAGGCAATGTTTAGGTCGAGGGCGCCTTTTGTGATGGCAAAAGACGTGAGAAGTGCCAAGCCACCTGTCATCATCCAGTAGGGAAGCCGCAAAAGCGCGACAAATCCTCTAGCAGGCGTTGTTGTCATCCTAGCATTTTCCTCTCCGAGATAAGTTCTTTCAGGTTGTCTTCAAGGCTTATTTTTGGGTGCCATTTCAAGTCTTTTTGCACTTTACTTATGTCAAACCAGATAGTGTTAATATCGCCTTGCCAAGGAACGTTAGTGGTTGTTATAACGGTTTTATTGGATAAACCGAGGATTTTCAGGATTATTTTGGCGAGGTCTATTATTTTGGTTGTTTTGCCGAATCCTATGTTGAAAGTTTCTCCGACTGCAACCTCACTTACAGCGGACAGTATAAAAGCTTCCACAACGTCGGAGATGTGAACGAAATCGCGGGACTGCAGCCCAGTTCCGATGATTTCCAGCTTTTCGGGGTTTCTGCTGATTTTATCCAAAAAGTCTTCGATGACTCCGTGGCATCTTGGACCATAAACGTTGGCGAACCTCAGAATGGTGATGTCTAGTCCGTACTGTTTTGAGTACATGTTGCAGTACTGTTCGCCGACCACTTTGGATAAGCCGTAACAGGAGGCTGGGTCGAAGCCGTAGTTTTCTGGAGTGGGGAGTTTTGTGGTGTTGCCGTACACCGCAGCGCTTGAGGCGAAAACTACTCTTGCGTCGTCTTTGCGTGCTTTTTCAAGAACGTTTAATGTTCCTCGCGCGTTGGTTTCAAAGTCTTCTATGGGGTTTTCCATTGAATATGGAACAACGACTTGAGCGGCTAAATGGTATATTACGTCAGCTTTTTCTTGAGAGTGGAGTTTTTTGAGGTCAAGTATGTTTGCTTTTACGAAGTGAACTTTTGGGAGGTGCTTGATGTTTTCCACTTTTCCGCTTGATAAGTTATCGTAGATTGTTAAGTTACTGGTGAAATCCGACAGCTTTTTGCACAGGTGGAAGCCTATGAAGCCTGCACCACCTGTTACAAATATTTTCTTTCCATTAAGTCGGTCCATGAAATTCACGACAAAGTCTAAATCTTTATTTGATTCAGTGTAGGCTATATGTCGAAGATGAAAGCTATAAAAACTTTTAGGGATTTACTGGCTTTCCTCACCATAATTCCGTTGGGCAAAACTGACGATTTTGTGGTGACCTCAGCTGAGGCTATATTTCTATTCCCTGTAATAGGAGGATTTATAGGATTACTGGGCGCTGCGTACTTCCTAGGTTGCGGTTTCTTGATGTCTTATGTTCTAGCGTTCATCAATTCGATTGTTCAGGTTCCTACCGAGTTCTTGTTGAAACTTGCCCCTGCTGTGATGACGCTTGCGTTTCTGCTCGTTTTGACTGGGCTTCAACATTTTGATGGACTCGTGGACTTGGGCAACGCCATAGGTCTTGGCAATGTAAAGGAGAGAAGGGCAGCGGCGCATGCTTGGACTGTGTCTCATAAAGGCGCGTTTCTAGCGATTTTTGTTGAGTTCTTGGCGGTTTTAGGGTTGTTTTTCATGAATGCTGATTTTGCTTTCGGAGCGATAATCGCGGCTGAGGTTGCGGCTAAGCTGGGCATGGTTACGATTGCGTGGCTTGGGAAGCCGACGCACACTGGGTTGGGGTCCATTTTTCTTGAAACTGCAAAGCGAAAGCGTAATATAATTGCGTATTTTCTGGCTGTTCTGATTGTTTATCCGCTTTTGGGTTTGATGGGCGTTTGGGTGGTTTTGATAGGTGTTCTTTTGGGCGTTTTGATGGGAAGGGTGGCGAAGAGCGTTTTTGGGGGAGTGTCAGGCGACATGATAGGTGCGACAAATGAGATTGTTAGAGCGGCGGCTTTGGTGTTTTTGGCAGGTGTGTTAATGTTATGAGGGTTCCTGCGTTGATAATGGCTGGCGGAAAAGGCAAAAGAATGGGATTGCCAGTTGAGAAGCCTCTGTTGCCTTTTCTTGGTAAGCCTCTGCTTGACTGGGTTGTGGAAGCTGTGGCTTCGGCTGAGAAGGTTGCGGAGTTTTGTGTTGTGACAAGTGAGAACACGCCTGAGACGGAGAAGCGTTGCAGGAGCAAAGGATGGAAGGTTCTGCGGACTGATGCGAAGGGTTATCATGATGATTTGAAGCAGGCTGTTCGCGATGCGGGTTTCGCTGGTGCGGTGTTGACGATTCCCGCGGATTTGCCAGCTTTAACTGGGAAGTTCTTGGACAAGGTTGTAAGCGCGTTTGAGGCTTGCGGAAAAGATTTCTTGGCAGTTTTCGTTCCGATAAAAGCGCGTGAGGACTTGGGGCTTTCTGTTTCTTCCACGGACGAGTACAAGGGTGTTTGGCACGCGGTTGCCGGAGTCAACATCGTGAATGGCACGAAAATTCACGAAGAGGGAAAAATCGAAACAAGCGCCATAATAACTGAAGAAACAGAAGTTCTCCTTAACATAAACACGCTGAAGGACTTGGATGTAGCAGAGAAGATAATGCGGGAATCAAAGAAGAACTAGTGCTCTCGGAGACTATAGCCCCTCCCTTATTTAAAGGCGGAAGCGTAGAGTGAACTGCTGGTTCTTTGTCAAGAAATCTTAACTAAAAAAGCCTGTTTAGTCAAGAAACCTTGACAAGAACCCTTTAATCGCGGAAAAAACTCAGCATTATAGAGGGATAAGCGTGCGTAATAGTTTCACTCTTTTGCTTGTTCTCGTCTTAGCCGCCTCATCAATAGTTAGTGTTTTGCCTGTTAAAGCTGAAGCAAGAACAATTGTTGTTCCAGA
>Ga0315555_1000757_pt1 | contig 23187 bp, 26 predicted proteins | sample SalMarSW160380MG_FD_202113 | JGI IMG/M metagenome (GOLD analysis project Ga0315555, IMG submission 202113) | Salt marsh sediment microbial communities from the Plum Island Ecosystem LTER, Massachusetts, United States - Salt Marsh Sediment SW1603-80 ... | reverse complement strand
GCTTCCCATCCACCTTAGGATTTGTCATACTTTGCCTTGGCATTTTGTATTCTTACTCTTTTGTCTTCAGCTGGGGGAAAAATATCACTTCCCGGATGGATTGCTGCCCGGTGAGTAGCATCACCAGGCGATCAATGCCTATCCCCAGACCACCAGTTGGCGGCATCCCATACTCCAAAGCCTGCAGAAAATCTTCGTCGGCGATTTCCGCTTCCTCATCAGCGATACGTTCTTCTAGCTGCTGGTGGAACCTTTCCCTCTGCTCCAGGGGATCATTAAGCTCCGTGAAGGCATTGGCAACCTCCATGCCATCTACAAAGCCTTCAAATCTCTCGACCAACTGGTCGTCACCCCGTTTCCTCTTGGCCAGCGGTGATATTTCCACGGGGTAATCCAGAAGGAAAGTCGGCTGAATAAGGTGTGGCTCGACAGAAGTGGAGAGCAAATCTTCGATCAGCCTGCCTTTCCCTTTAGTCGGGTCAACATCCATGCCCAGCTCTGTCATCCGCGCCCTCAGTGAAGCGGCATCAGGATAATCTTCAAAATCAATGCCACAATGATCTTTTATTGCCTCGCGAAGGTAGAGTCTTTGCCAGGGCAGATCAAGGTCAATGATTTGGCCATTACGGGTAAGTCTGGTGTCGCCCAAGACTTCCTTCATTATGTACCTGAACATTTCCTCAACTAATCTCATTATGTCATGGTAGTCGCTATAAGCTTGATAGCACTCAAGCAAGGTGAATTCCGGGTTATGTCTGACAGAAATGCCCTCATTGCGAAATGTACGCCCTATTTCGTAGACTTTGTCGAAGCCGCCCACTATCAGCCTCTTGAGGTGGAGCTCCAGCGCAATCCGCAAATAGAGGTCTTCATCAAGAGTATGGTGATGGGTAACGAAGGGGCGTGCTAGCGCTCCGCCGGCATGGGGCTGAAGCACAGGAGTCTCTACCTCCATAAAGCCCTGCTTATCGAGAAAACTTCTTATGGCAGTGATGATCTTGCTGCGTAAGACAAAAATGTTTCTACTCTCTTCGTTGGAAATCAGGTCGAGATACCTCTGCCGATAGCGTTTTTCTACGTCAGCCAGCCCATGCCATTTCTCAGGCAAGGGGCGAAGGGATTTACAGAGCATGGCAAGATCGGATACCTCCAGAGTAAGTTCCCCGGATTTCGTTCGGAAGAGCCTCCCTTTTGCCCCGATAATGTCGCCAATATCAATATCCTGCAAAAATTCGTATTTCTCGCGGCCCAGAAGGTCGTAGCGCAAAGAAAGCTGTATCTTCCCAGAGCCATCGCGAATATCAAGAAAAGACATCTTGCCAATAGAACGCCTGGATATAATGCGACCGGCCAGTGATATATCCTGAGAACTCTCTTTTTGCTGCTCGAAAAGAGTTATCGCTTCTCGAATGGTGTGGCTGGGATGATAGGAATGGGGATAAGGGTCAACGCCCCGAGCCCGAATTCTGCTCAGGCTGTCCAGCCGCTGCTCAGTTATGCGTTCTAATCTCGAAGTCATCGGAAATCAGAAGCCAAAAAACCAAAATGATACCCTGGAATAAAGCAAAATCTAGTCATCAAAACTCATCCTCGTGTTTTGCATCTTTATTTTCCCCTTCCTCACCCTCTCTCAAAATTTCCCTGGCTTCCTCTGCCAGATGCTCGGGTACCATTATTTTAACTTGGCCTAACCCGTCGACTGTAATCCCGTAAACCAAACCGGCGCTCTCGTAGCTCAGCAGGACCGGTATGCCTTCGCTCTCCAGCCGTCCTTTGATTATCTGAGCCTCCAAGTACTTGGCAGTGCGCACAGTGACCAACGGTTCCTTCGTGGACATAGGTATAACTTTCGTTTATTTTAGCAGAAACACTTTGAGTATTGCTAAAAGGACTGACATTATATAAAATTTGCCCTGTTGCCTATAACAGGGCAACAAACCAAATTCAAAGGAGGGAAGGTGATTTGTATGCGCTTGGAAGACATCTGTTACTAGAACTAAAAATCTGCGACAAGGAGGTGCTAGATGACTTAGATTTTCTGAAAGAGTGTCTTAACGAAGCTGCCATTAAATGCGGCGCTACCGTAGTGGGTGAGTCCTTTTATCATTTCTCCCCTCATGGAGTAAGCGGAGTGGTCAATATCGCTGAATCACACATCGCCATTCATACCTGGCCGGAACACAGGTACGCCGCCGTAGATGTTTTCACCTGTGGGAACACTGTAGACCCGGAGAAGGCCGTCAAGTTGATAACAGAGAGGCTAGGAGCCCAAACCCACTCCTTAATCGAACTTCGCAGGGGGATTATGGAGGACAGCCAAGTTGAGTGCGTAAAATGAAAGACAGCGACCCTGATAAACATAGATGCTTCTCTGATCATATAAGTCCTGACCTTACTGTGTTGCATAGCATTAAGGAAAGGATATATTCAGGGCGAACTAAGTTTCAGTCCGTAGAGATTATCAATACGGGCAGCTTCGGCGTTTGTCTGGTCCTCGATGGCAAAATTCAATCCAGTGAGGCGGATGAATTTATTTACCACGAGGCCCTGGTACATCCAGCTATGCTTACGCATCCCCGGCCAGAGAGAGTATGCATTGCCGGGGGAGGTGAGGGCGCCACCTTAAGGGAAGTCCTGGCGCACAAGACGGTAAGGAAGGCTGTCATGGTGGACATCGATGAAGAAGTGGTGAGTCTTTGTCGGCGCTTTCTGCCCTCCTGGCACCAGAAGGCCTTCGATGACCCCAGAGCAGAGCTTCATTTCGCCGACGCCAGAAAATATCTGGAGGAAAGCAGCGACAAATTCGATGTCATCATCATTGACCTGGCTGACCCTCTAGAGCAGGGGCCAGCGCGCCTGCTATACACCCGGGAATTCTACCAAATAGTCAAACAAAGACTAGGACAAGCTGGCATTATGTCAGTGCAGGCTGAACCTTCCGAATGGGCAAACTTAGATAATTTCACCGCTATTGTCAATACTCTGGGAAACGTCTTCTCGATAGCCCGCCCGTACCAGGTACATATGCCTTCCTTTTTCGGCTTATGGGGCTTTGTCACGGCTTCTCAAAGCCTTGACCCCTGTGAACTCACTCCCGAGGAAATTGAGGCCAGAATTTCAACAAGGATATCAAAAAAGCTAAAATCCTACGATGGCCTTACTCATCAAGCTATGTTTACCATTCCTAAACATATTCGCCGGAAGTTAGTCACAACCAGAAGAATCATCACCGACAAGCAACCTATCTCCGCCTACTGACCTGCCCGCATTCCACCCGAAAAGTAACTGCTAACCCTGCTATCCTTGTCAGGTTTTCCCTTTTTATGCCCATCATTGCTCCGGGCTTTTTGTCCCTTCCTCCCTTTCTCCCCCCTCTTTCTTCTTTTCTACCGCTGTAAGATACAGGTGGCTTGTGCTTGATTTCACCCGCGGCATCACCTTCCCACCACAATAAGGACACTCTATATTGACGTCCTGTCTCATAGAGAAACCGATGCTGACAAGTCCTACAACTGCCAGTGCTATTCCTACACCCATTACCACCCACCAGACTCTCTCCCCGAAGTCAGGCCTCTTCAGAAAAAAGCCGAGGATTATCAGCGCAGCACCCAGAATCACCCACACCAGTACCGTTAGCATATCGTACCTTTTGTATGTCATTCTGCAACCTCCTATCATAGACTACAGATCATGGACTATAAATAAAGTAGCATCTACAACCGACCTTGTCTAGCCCCTGCGGGTTTGCCTCAAGGCCTTTTCGGTGGGGTCAACTCTATTTTTCTCTGCGACCCGTCACTGCGAGATTAAGAAAATCAGTCTAAGCAGTCCGGGTGGGTAGAGCGTAGGAAGAAAAATAGAGTTGACCCCAATTTTAGTCTCCTTGGTTCGAGCGACGTCAGCTTCCGGCAAAGACAGTGTCCCGGGGTACCAGTTTCATGGCGTCCGACGGGCAGACATAACCGCAGATGCCGCAGCCGATGCACCGATTGATATTTGGTGCTCGTACAGAATGAGCGGACTGACGCCTCCGTGATTATATGGCACGTACAAAGGCGAGGCAAAGTATTGTTCTTCAGTCCGGACTACTTATGAAGGCTCGGATAACCCCGAGTCGCGACATTATTTCGTCTTCTTGCGCTGCCTGTCGTATATCATGTCCCTTATTATGCCTTTAGCCAGCACCCGTCTGATATCGGGCAGATTGCGGATTAACATGAAGACATCAATAGCCAAAGCATAACGTACCAGTGACAAAGAGTCTTCCAGCAACCAGGCAAACAGAGGCAACAGGGCAAATCCAATGATTACAGCTCCCCCGAATTTACGACTGGCAAAGAACGGAATAGCTACTACCGCCAGTGTAACAAGTGTTGCCATGGGGGCCAGCACGAGGAAGATACCTATGATGGTGGCTGAACCTCGACCCCCCCGGAAGCCTGCAAAGACAGGGAAGTTATGTCCCACTAGGGCAACAAAACCAGTCCCGAAGATCCACAGTTCTGAGACGTTTAGAGCCTGCGCAATTAGTATAGCCCCTGCCCCCTTTGCAATATCGAACAGACCAACGAGAACGCCTTCTTGAGTACCAATTTCGCGCATAACATTAGCGCCACCCATATTACCTGAGCCGATTGTCCGGATATCTACGCCTCTCCTTATGCGAGACACAATGTAGGCTGTAGGAATAGAGCCTAGGAGATAGCCAGTGATCACGCTGAGAATACCTAGTGGCATATCCTCACCTGAAGGGATGACTCACACTCTATTCGCGGCAGCACCGCATCCATGGACCTGCTGGAATAGATTTTTGGATAAGCTCAATCCGCCGTATTTTCGGCCATCTCTTACCGCTGCTGGGCGGCAGATTGCCTGTCTCCCAGCACGCTAACAACAATGAGACCAGGTCCGGTGTGCGTGCCGATGGCAGGGCTTGTACGCGAAAGATAAATAGGGATCTGAGGATACTCTGAGCGGAGCCTCTGGACTAACTTGTTCGCCTCATCCGAGCCAGCGGCGTACTCCACAGCCAACCCTTCAACATTGCCAAAGCTTGTGGCAAAGTCGTACAGGCGGTCTATCGCCTTAGCCCGAGAGCGTTCCCGAGCAACGGGATAGACTTCGCCGTCCTTAAGGCCGATGATCGGGTTCACCTTGAGTAACGAACCAAGAAAGGCCTGTGCTTTGCCTATGCGCCCGCCGCGTTCCAGGTATTCAAGAGTATCAAAGGCAGCGCGCATATCTACCCGGCGCATGGTGCGACGGGCCGCATCCAGCACTTCGTCAAGGCTAGCCCCAGCTCGGGCTGCTTTGGCAGCAGCAATTGTTATGAAACCCTGCGCCATAACCGCCCATTGCGAGTCCAGGACTTCTATACGACATCGCTTCTTCGTCAACCCCACAGCTTGTAACGCCACTTGATAGGTGCCACTGAGCCTAGAAGTCACACTGATAACCACGATCTCGCTTGCTTTCTCAGCCAGTTTGTCGTAGGCATCGGCGAAAGCCACCGGTGGGGGCACAGATGTCGCAGGCAGAGCCTTGCTACCCCTTAGCCTCTCATAGAACTCGTCAGGACTGAGGTCGAGCCCATCTCTGTAGAGGTCCGTGCCAAAGCGGACAACAAGCGGAACCACGGTAATCCCAAACTCTTCGGCTACCTCAGGGGGCAGGTCAGCCACACTGTCAGTCACAATAGCTACATTAGACACCAGTATTGCCTTCTCCTCCAGATAATATCATTTTGCAGCCTGAGTTGACTGGAAAAGTGTGGGGCACCACTAGGTGTGCTACCACCTGCCTGCAAGTTGCGCGAGCAAATGACACCAAAGGGGGACGGGCTACTCGAGCGAGATAAGCCATTAGTCCAGTTGCGATATTATCTCCAGCCTGTAAGTTCGGCCTTTATCAGCATACTTCCCAGCGCCACTAACCATAGCGAAAAGGCGATTCCCACGCCTAAAACACACAGTCTTAACGTATCCTCTTGCTGGATATCTCCTATGACCAATTTGGACAATAAATAAACAAGACCAATCCCCGCCGCCGCTAGCAGAGAGTATGCCACTACGCGCCAACCTTTTCGCGTCAGAAGCTTGTTTATTAGCATCGTTCCTTCCTTGCCCTACTATCGATATTATACCTTACGGAGGGCATCCTGAAAAGTGGAGGGGAAAGTCGACCCGCATTCAAAAGTTGGCGAGCCTTTTATCAAGACCCCGGTCGCCATCCATACCCTGCCCTCATCGCTGAAGGTGATAGCGCCGAAGATTGTACCGGCTAACTTATTTAGCCCGCTAACCTGCTCTCCACAGCAGTAAGATTCCTAGAGCAGAGAAGTTGAGGGGAACAGATATAAAAAACGCCAGCAGTGAAAAGGTGGCGCTTGTAGATTTCCTGGTAGAGGCGGGGGAGACCCCGGCTCTATCGCACCCGAATCACTCTCCACGACCTCGAAGAGCGGCGGGCTTTGTCGCTTCTGTTCAACTAACGTCACGCACACAACGAACGTAATTGTAGATACGGATTGCGTCACCTTGTGGGCCGCGTCCATAAGGGTAGTCGGCCGGGTCGCCGCTTTTAGGGTCGCTACGCTGGGCACCTGCGCCATGAACGTCAATCCAGGAATTACCCATATAACCAAGCGCTTCACCAAAGGCCACGTAGACAGCAGCACCACCGCCGCCTGCTGCGTCCGCATGGGTGGTACTGGTCCAGTAGAATGGATAGTTCGTTTCACCGCGCTCATCGATTATTGATGTTACCCTGAAGACCGGATCAATCGCAGCCGAATTTGTTGTTCCCGGCGATCGGGTATAGTCAACTATGCTCTGCAGTTCTTTAGCATTTGGCAGGCGCCAGTCATTATGGCCAAGGTAATTCTCTTCGTTCTTCTGCCGAACCCAGGCTAGAGCATCTTCCCAGTCCATTCCTTGGCCACTGTCATCTTTGGACCACATCAAGCCCGTGGCGTTATCGGTGATTGTTCCATCACCATTGTCCACGAACTTGTTGACGCCGTAATCCAAATTGCCCCGCACATAGCGGACGAATTCCGTCATAGGTTGTCCCTGAGGGCCCATGTCCCTGGGATAGCCCTTGATGCGCCCATCCGCGAAATTGACACCAAAAACGGTAGCAGTGTCATTCATAGTCGTCGCAACATACTCGGTGCTGGACCTGTACTGGGCATCAATGATTCGTTCGCCGGCGCTTATGTCACCGTATTCGAAGTCAAAGTAGTTCGTGTCGATGAAAGGCACTGCGGGCTCGACGCTCTCCGGAGCGGGATCAGTGCCACTAAAAAGTATTAGCGAGTATAGTTCCTTGATGGTCGGAAGCCGCCAGTCATCGTATCCGGCAAGATCAAAGTCTTTAGCCCCCGCTACAGCCTCATCGTATGTTACCTTGTCGCCCGGCGTCTTCTGCCACCTCAGTTCGGTATTAAGATCGGTAACGGTGCCGTCCCCATTATCCTGATAAGCAGGCTGGATGCCTTGATACTGGGCATCCTGACCGTAGAATGCTTCACTAGGCTGGGGACAGGCGATTTCTTCAGAGTTGTCGTAGCATTTCTCCTGGCCGGTATCCACAACAACATAACTTAGATTTGACTCTGGTTCCGGTTCCGGTGTTTCAATAGCACAGCCGCCAGTGCCAAGCAGCAATGAGATGCTTATTGCTATTACTAGAAGTAATCCTACTATTCGGCCCATCTTGGTTTTCTTCGTTTTCATTTTACTTTACTGTGTAAGCGGTATCAAACAAGTGTTAGGAAAAATGTTAAAACCGAAGCAATATTGGGAAAGTCAGTCAATAAGTAGTGTTACTCTAAGCTGTTAAAACGCCGCGACTGAACGGGGAGATCGTCGTTTCATCATCAAAGCCTCATCCAAATAAAAAGCGCCAGCTTTGAAAAGCCGGCGCTTCTGAATTTCCTGGTGGAGGCGGGGGAGAGTTGAACTCCCCGTCCAAAAGAAGGTTGCCAGAATATCCTACAGGCTTAGTCAGCTCTTTTTGTCTCGTCCAGCTTTCATCTGCTGACCGAATCCAGCCAGACCAGCCAATATTTCTTAGCCAACCCCTATCGGCATCAGGATTGGAGCGCCTCGATTTTTCTGAAACCTAATCCCAACCTTCGAGGAGAGCTAGGGTTAGATTGAACCGTTAAGCGTAAACAGGTTCCTCAGTTATCTTTTGCCACCTGTTTTATGAGGTTAGTGGCACCTCAGCCTGCAATTCTGTAGGCCTCCCCCTGTCGAACCCACGCGCCCCCGTATTTCAGCCTCCTCTTCCATCACCTCCTTCTACGCTTCATTGCCCGCTCGATTTCCCTGTCTGCGTCCCGACGGGCAATAGCTTCCTTTTTATCGTAGACTTTCTTTCCTCTGGCCACCCCCAACTCCAATTTAGCCACCCCATGTTTAATATACAGCTTAAGAGGCACTAAAGTCAAACCCTTCTGCACTACCTTGCCCGCGAGGCTATTGATTTCCTTTCTGTGCAGAAGCAGCTTGCGGGGCCTGACCGGCTCATGGGTGTTATAGCTGGCAGCATCGTAGGAGGCAATGTGGCTATTGTAAAGCCACAGCTCGCCATTCTCCGGCTTGGCATAGGCGTCACTCAGGTTTACCTTGCCTTCCCTGATTGACTTGATCTCAGACCCCTTGAGAACGATTCCTGCCTCAAGGGTCTCCTGGATATGGTAGTTGTGGTAAGCTTTGCGATTGACAGTTACCACGCTGGAACCTTTTGCCATATGGCAATTTTAGCATCGCAACCTAGGGCGGGCAATTATGACACACCTCCCGATGAAGTCAGCTGAAGCAATCCCGGGCGTAGCAAAAGGAAGGCTGAAGCACAAAGGGAGGGAAATCCTGAATCCCAAGCACGAAATCCTAAACAATATCAAACCAGAAAATAGCAATGCTCAAGGCGTTTAGACTCTTGGATTTTGATATTCGGATTTGTTTACGGTTTAGAAATTAGGATTTGGAATCTATGCAGCGAGATTACCACGCCCGACAAGTCGGGGCCTGCAATCACCGGGAGGGAGGCTCAATGGAATAGTCCTTCGACTCCCTTGTAGGTTCTCTCGGTCCGGCGGCGAATTCCGCCCACTTCAATGCGCTTGTTCTTCTCATCAATAAGGTAGATTATCCGGAAGTCCCCAACTCTTACCCGATATATGGCATCGTATAGCTTCTCACATCCTCGAGGTCTGGGAGTGTTCGCCAGTGTTCTTAGCTTGACTATGACACGTTCATAGTCAACTTCTTGCAAGGCATCAAGTTCCCGCTGTACTCTTTTGCTGCGAAGCCTAACCTCGAAGACGGGCTGCTCGTTGGTGCTCATAGTCCTCTAAACTGACGGCTTGCTCGTCTGGCACTGCGAGGGATTCCTTCATGGCCAGCAAATCCTCCATGTCCTCGAGCTTCCGAAGCAGGGCTTCGTACTCGTCGTAGCGTGCCAGTACCGCCTTTGGCTTGCCATGCTGGGTTACATACAAAGGCAGCCCCTGTTCTTCCAGTTCGGCCATCAGTGCACCCAATTTGACCTTGAGTTCGCTAACTGTCACGATGCGCGTGGCCATCGAAACATAACCTCCTCTCCACTTATGCTTGAACCAAGATTGTACCAACTTTGGTACAAGATTTCAACCGCTTCTGAGGGGCGTCGAGTCCCGATTTATCGGGATGAAGCAGTCTCTGTACGAACAGGGACCTGCCAGACGAACCTTATCCCTTCGATTTCGCTCACGACGGGCCTAAGCAAAAGTGAGGTTCTTCGCCTTCAGTTAGGAGCGAAGGGCCAGCAGTAAGGATTGGAGTTGCTAAACGACGGCAGTTATTCCTTATTTCTTCTCCAGTCCTTTTTCCTGAGCAAATGCCTTTGTGCGCTTCTTTATGTCGTCAGCTTTGGTCCATAGGTAGACCATGCCACCCAGGCACACAAGGAAAATACCAACGCCGATAGGTCCCGTCCAATATAGAACTGGCCACAAATCCATTGCCCTTACTTTAATTGAACGCTTAGTTTTGCTACCAGATTGTATTTGTATGCTAATAGCAGAGCCAAGAGAGGCAGCGCCAAAACCTGTTTCGCAAAAGACGAATTTACTAGAAGGAGTGCTTGTTTTAGAATGTAGGGGAGGCAAGGGGATTTCACCCTCACCTTCATCCTCTCCCATCGAGGGCGAGGAATTTTATGCAGATTATGCGAAATAGTATTTATTGAGGAAGGAGCCATGCCATGAGCCGTGCCGATAGAGTCTACTTATTCATAACAGTCTTCCTGCTTGTCGCGGCAATAGCCGGCGGCATCACGCTAGGCCTGCAACGCAGCCGGACCCAGCCTGTAGAGATTGTTCTATCTCAAACAGAACCTCTGGAGCTGAGTGGGGAGCTTTACATCGGTGGCGCTGTGGCCAACCCTGGCATATACTCTCTAAAGGAAGGTGATACCTTGCAGACGCTCCTTTCCGATGCCGGAATTGAATCCGATGCCGACCTCGGCCATATTGAGATTTATGTTCCACAAGCAGGCGAAACCGTCTCGCTCCAGAAGATAGACATCAACCGGGCCGAGCTCTGGCTCCTAGAAGCTCTGCCCGGGATAGGTGAGGTACTCGCTCAAAGAATCGTGGACTACCGAAGCGAAAATGGACCGTTTAAGCGCATTGAGGACTTGCTCAAGGTCAGCGGAATCGGCGAGGGGACGCTTGACAAGATAAAAGATTACATCGCTGTGTCAGATTAGAAGTCTTTTGCGTCAAATTCCGAGGTATAATCTATTGACAATTTGCCCAGCTCGCCGTTATCATAGTGGAAAATAGCATAGTTAAGCATTTCCCATAGTAATGAGATAATGCTACAAGTCGGCTCTTTCCATAGCCTGGGAGGGCTTATTTCAGTAAAGGAGGAATGGTTAAGATGAGACAAAATGTAAGGAAGTTCAGACCAATCTTGGAGGTGGTGACACTGGTGCTGGTTGTTGTTGGCATGGTAGCCCTCGCTGCAGCCCCAGCTTTCGCTTCACCAGATGGGGGTGACATATTGTTCGAGCAGCCACCAGACGCTCCTGGCGATTTTGGTGCGGTTTTAAGTGATGCAGGCGCGGGGCTTCTATGTTTGGATGACTTCTGGGATGTCACCAATGACATAGGTGACATCCACTGGTACGGATTTTCCATGGACCGCGAAGCGGAGGTATCTTGTAATGTCACCGGGATACAGTTTGAGATTATATTCTACCGAGACTCCAGCGGCTCTCCCGGTGCGCCAGTAGCTACGTTTTCCAACGTCACACCAGCAGTTACCGTCTACGCTGACTTCGGCTTTGGTCGGACGGGATACCACTTCGAGGTAGCCGACTTAGGAACGCCGGTTAGCCTGACAAAGGGCTGGGTATCCATACAAAGCACATACAGCCCTAACGGCTGTTTCTTCAATTGGCTCACGTCATCTACGGGTAACAACAATGGACGGCAATTGCCGCCGGATGGGATGGAAGGAGAGAACCTCGCATTTGCACTGAGTGCGGCTCCAACTCCAACTCCAACTCCACCAAGTCCTGCGGGAGTGCCCACCGTGAACCACTGGGGGATAGTCGCCATGATAACCCTGTTTGCTGGGCTGCTGGTGTGGACGGTGAGGAGAAGGCGACTGGCTTCATGAACAGGTGATTAGCCTAAGAAGGTGTGGGAATTAGAGCCATGAAGACCTTTCTGGATAAGGCCGAGGAAGTTTATACGAGACAATGCGGTTAACTATGAAAGCTATTGACAAATAGTGCGGACGTCTCTATCATGAAGTAAGCCATCGTACACCCTGAACGATAAGCGTAGTAGTGGTTACGTGTGGAGCTATTAGCGCCTGAAGGCTGGTGTCTATCTCTTTCAGGTATTGAGGATTACCGAGGGAAACGGTTGCAACAGATGCAGCTGATTATGATACTACATAACCCCGGCACAAAGACTAAGGAGGTGCAGAGATGCCCAGGGTAAAGAAGCTTGCTAGTCTAACTTTCGCAACGGTACTGGTAGTGACTCTTATTGCAGGTGTAGCACCGCTCGTTCTGGCTGATCACAATGGTGATAAGGGGTCATTTGATGTTCTTGTATTTGAAAACGGCAACTGGCAGCTACAAGGAGAACTGAGTTTTTCTGATTACGAAACTCTCGAGTTACCGTTAGATAACGATGCTGGTCAAGTAAGTATCAGGCTCGTTCAACACGGACATGATGGCGCCTATGTTGACTACGTAGCATTGCAGAAGGATTTTGTAACCTATCTACCTGCAGGGGCAATCAATGTTAATAGTGACACAAATATCCTGAATAAAATTATCTCTCCCGAATATGATGTTTGTGATTCCTGGGATAGTACGCTGGAGATAGTCTGGGATAACGTGCCTGCTAACACGACGCTAGTCATGCGGGCGATGGAGGAAGACCTCGGCGTAGGTCACGGGGGCCCCTTATACTATCCCAACATTCAACGGGGTGAAACGTTAGGCTATACCCTGGTTAATGATGGCGGTATCAACGCCGATGGCTTACTGGAAGAGACAATGGAACCTGCCTTCAGTACATTCTGGCAGCCGGATTCACCCCACCCTGACGGTTATACCTACGGCTGGTTACATTGCGACGAAGATTATTTATATGCCGCTGTTGAGGTCACGGCTGACAACACGGCTGACGAGGAGGATTGGGGAGCACTCTATGTGATGGTCGATGGGGCTTTAAAGGAATTCCGTATTTCGTGCGATGATAACCAGTGGGGTACCAACGGGTTCCAGTATACCCCCTCAGTTATCTACCAGCATCGGATATACGAATTCCAAATTCCTTTAAGCGAAATAAATGCGCATATCGGTGATGAGATTCATTATGGCTTTGGGTGTTACGGTACTGTTACTGTCGAGCTTTATGAGGCGTGGGTAGATGATAATTGGGTAGGTTTGAGTTTCGGCGAGCCAGCGGATGGCCATACTTTTGGCATAGATGCCTTCGCTGCTATCCAGAATGGCGTGAATGCCGTCGCCTTTGGCGGCACGGTGCATGTCTACCCGGGGAAGTACAATGAGAATATCGTTATAGACAAGTCACTGACATTGCAGTCCGTCAGCGGCAACTGGCAGGATACCACCATCGATGACATCGTAACAGGACCCGAAATTACCATTTCGGGCCACGTGGATGTTACTGTGCAGGGCTTCGAGATAACCGGCGGCTCCTACGGCATATATATCGGCGAAGTATTCAGCACGGTGAATATCCTCGATTGCTTCATCCACGATAATGAACTTGATGGCATACATGTGGCTCAGGGCGGCGACCTGCTCCATATCGAAGGCAACATCATTTCTCAGAATGGTGTCGCTGACAGCGAGTGTGGAATACATATCTACCAAGCCTGGAACACGACGAATATCCTGCATAACGTCATCGGCGCCTGGTGGGATGGTGAAGATGTGGGAACTATATATGCCGGGAATAACGGGGATGGAGTACGCATTGACGATGTCCCAGCAGAGTCTGATGTTACCATCAGGAGGAACCTCATCGCGGAAAACGGTGATGACGGCATAGACTTCCCGTCTGTCGCTAGCGTTCATGGCAGTGTCAACATCGCAGAAAATGCCATCGGCGCCTGGCCGTGTCATTACGAGGGAGTAGGTACTCATGACTTCACCGGCAACCGAAATCGCGGCATTCATGTCGGAGAGATAAGCGATACGGGTAGCATCAACATCGAAGGCAACGCCATCTCCGAGAATTGGGACGATGGGATAAATTTTGGCTCGGGGGTCAGCGCTATCTACGGCACCGTCACCATCCTCCAGAACCTCATCGGCGGCTGGACTTGTTATCCCGGGGAAGCCGGCTATACCGGTGACACCCCCCAGCGCTACGGAGGCAATCGTGGTGAGGGCATCTACATCTTCCAGGTAGGCGACACTGGCATGGTCAACATCGAGGGCAATAAGATTTCGGAAAACGCTTGGAATATACCGGACACCGGGATAACCATTGACAACATCTATGGAGTGGTCACCATTGCCGAAAACGACATCGGTGCCTGGCAAGATAGCCACGGCGAGACTTATTTCGGCAATGCGGGGGACGGCATATACATTTGTTGGGTGTATCCAGGAGCGGTACTGACCATCGGTCCCCATAACAGTATCAATGAAAACACCGACAATGGCATCGAGATTTGCAATGCCCAGCCTGCGGGCGCTGCCACAGTCACCATCCACCGCAATACCATTGACAACAATGACTGGAATGGCATACAGCTGGGCATGCCTTACGAATTTGACAACTTTGTCATCGACCACAATACCCTTGGCAGCAATAGCTCGAATGGCGTAGAGCCGGGCACGGGCTGTGAAGTTGACGGCGCTGGCATCAATCACAATATCGTTACTAACAACGATATAGGTATATACCTGGCTGGCCCGTCTGACCAGAACATCATCTCGGATAACGAGATAAGGGACAATATAGACGGCATTGTGGTCGAGGGCAACGATAACCAGATATTGCGCAACAATATCGTGAACAACCACGGGGAACTACGGTCAGGCATCGATCTAATCAGCTTCGACGGTTATCCTGTTTCCGGAAATATCATCCACTGTAATAATATCGTCGGTAACTTGCCGTACGGCGTGTCCTACGAAGAAGTCTATGATGATTTCCACGATGGCATATACAACCAGAACGATGATGAAGCAGTCGACGCTACCGGCAACTGGTGGGGATGCATCGAAGGACCCGGAGCTGCAGGTTGTGACCTGGTCTCCGGCAACGTGATTTATGACCCCTGGCTGCTCGATGAGTTTCAGAACTGCCGGGAGTGCCTCGAAGCTCCTGTCCCCCCGGGGGTGCCCACCGTGAACCACTGGGGCATAGTCGCCATGATAGGCCTGTTTGCCGGGTTGCTGGTGTGGAGCGTGCGCAGAAGACGACTGGCTTCATGAACAGGTAATTAGCCTGAAAACGTGATGCCACGGAAGCCTACCGGTGTATCTCTGTTCCCTTGGTAGGGTGTCAATTCTGGCGCTTTGAAGCGGCAGGACGTGGCAATCATGCTACGACATTGGCAACTATTGCCTGTCCCAGCGAGATACTGCTATCTCTGATGCGGGCATCACCGAGCAATCTTGACGATAGCCTGGAGACACTTTTATTGGCGGAGCACAGCTTCCGGAAGCCAGGTGTCCGAGAAGATGATGCAGGTTTTCCCAGGCGCCGACTCTGGGGATAGACTTGAACCTAAACGGGGAGGTGCTCGCCGTTGCCTGACCTTTTACACATTTATTGACGAAACTTCACCTAAAACCTATTGACAGAATAGATGTATCAGCTTATCATATGGGTATGATAAAACACAGCAAATAATGCTGCGAGAGGAGGAACAAGAGTGAGTAAGACACAATGGTATGCCAAATCAACTTATCTATTGGTTGCCCTGGCACTGGTGTTGTCATTGTGGGTGATGGCGGTGCCAATGAGAGGAACTGTGGAGGCAGTTGTTCCGGTGGGGACGCACTACTATGTGGACGCTGCCGCCGGGAGTAACGGGAATAGTGGCCTGGATTGGGCAAATGCGTTGAAGACCATAACCTACGCTGTGGAGACTAAGGCTACGACCCCTGGCGATGTCATCCATGTCGCCGACGGACTCTATGACACGGCGACTAATGGGGAGGCTTTTCCCATAGACTTTAATACCAACGGTGTTAGCCTCATCGGCGCTGGAGGGGATACTTCCATAATAGATGCCAACAACCAGGAGAAAAACATCCTTAACATTTGGGCTGATGGGGTGAGCATCTCATGGTTTGAATTGAGGAACGCAAAAGCGACGTTGTGGTACAAAACAGGTAATGGCATCTACATGAGCGACGCAGAGGACTGCAACATATCCAACCTCAAGATTTATAACCTGGCAGAGGGCGGGTCATGGGATTTCGAGACCGCCGGCATCTTTATGGAGAACGGTTCTGACGGCAACACGTTCAGCTCAATCGAGATTTACGACATAAGTTCATGCTCAGTCGCCCGCGGCATCTGGTGTTACCAATGTAGCGGCAACCAGTTCAGCGGCATTAACATTCATGACGTGAGTGTAAGCAACTCATGTCTGTCGGAGTTCGCCGTGTTCGGCATCCATCTGAGTGGGTCAAGCGGCAACACGTTTGACGGAATCACGATTGACGGCATAACCGGGGGGGGAGAGTGGGCTGAGGGCATTCAGCTCTCGTGGTCAGACAGCAACACGTTCGGAGACCTTTCAATTTCGGACGTACTTGGTGACCTGTACGTTTACGGTATCTTATTGCTAGACTCGAGTGACAACACGTTCGCTTCAAGTAGTGAAATCTGGAATATCGACGCAGAATGCGGCTGCGGCATCGGCATCGGGTTGGAGAACGACGGAACGGGCTCAAACGGAAACACATTCGAGTCATTTGACATTCATGATACTTGCTACGGATTCTACATCAGCAAAAGCAGCGACAACCTCATCACAAAAAGCAACATTCACGACAACATAGAGGGTGTGCATCTCTGCAGTGCCCCCCAAACATGTGTAGGCGACGCACTACACTGCAACAATATATATCGCAACACGGACTATGGAGTCTACAAAGAGAATCCTCCAGATGTTGATGCCACCGGCAACTGGTGGGGTGATGCTCACGGGCCTTCCCAGTCGCCAGGCAACGGGGATGAGATAAGCGACAATGTGCTTTACGACCCCTATTTGTCTTTTGAGTTTGAGTACTGCGGGCAGTGTGGCGGAACTCTTCCCCCACCCGCCTCGGCAGTGCCCACCGTGAATAACTGGGGCATAATCACCATGATTGCCCTGTTTGCCGGATTACTGGTGTGGAGCGTGAGGAGAAGGCGACTGGCCTCATAAACAGGTAATTAGCCTGAACCTGAACAGGCATGCACCCACCGGGTGCATGCCTGTTCTCTATAGGGTGCCAATCCCGGCGTTTTGAAGCGGCAGTGCCTGGTAATCATGCCACAACGTTGGCAACTACTGGGCCTGTCCCAGGGAGATGCCACTATCTCTGTTGCAGGCGTTAGCGAGCAATCCTGACGGTAATCTGGAGACACTTTTGTTGGCGGAGCACAGCTTCACGAAGCCAGATGCCTGGAGAAGATCATGCAGGTTTCACAGGGTACCGACTCTGGGGATAGACTTGAAGCTAAACGGGAGGGTGCTCGCCGTTGCCTGACCTTCTAACACATTTATCGACGAAATTTCACCTAAAACATATTGACAAATGAGGTATATCAATTTATCATATGGGTAGGATAAAACACAGCAAATAATGCTGCGAGAGGAGGAACAAGAGTGAGTAAGACACAATGGTATGCCAAATCAACTTATCTATTAGTTGCCCTAGCAGTGGTGTTGTCCTTGTGGATGGTGGCAGGGCCACTGAGAGGGACCGTGGAGGCGCTTCCTCCACCGCCGACGCACTATTATGTGGACGCTGCCACCGGGAGTGACGGAAATAGTGGCACGAGCTGGGCAGACGCCTGGGAGACTATAACCTACGCTGTGGAAACCGGTGCTACGATCTTTGGCGATGTCATCCATGTCGCCGATGGACTCTATGACACGACGACTAATGGGGAGGCTTTTCCCATAGACTTTCATTACGCCGGTGTCAGCCTCATCGGCGCTGGAGGGGACACTTCCATAATAGATGCTAACAACCAGGAGAAAAACATCCTCAACATTTGGGTTGATGACGTGAACATCTCAGGGTTTGAATTGAGAAACGCAAAAGCAAAGTGGTGGGGCTCAACAGGTAACGGCATCTACATGAACGGGGCAGAGGATTGCGACATATCCAACCTCAAGATTTACAACCTGACAGAGGGTGGGTCACAGACTCGGGAGCCCGCCGGCATCTTTACGGAGAACGGTTCTGATGGTAACACGTTCAGCTCAATCGAGATTTGCGACATAAGTTCATGCTCAGTCGCCCGCGGCATCTGGTGTTACCAATGTACCGGCAACCAGTTCAGCGACATTGGCATTCATGATGTGAGCGCGACCGGCAACGTCGCGTTCGGCATCCATCTGAGTGATTCAATCGGCAACACGTTTGACGACATCACGATTGACGGCATAACCGGAGGAGAGTGGGGGGAGGGCATTGAGCTGCAAGAGTCAAACGGCAACACGTTCGGAGACCTTTCAATATCGGACGTGTGGGGCTATTACTACGCCTACGGTATCAAACTGGGGGATTCGTGTGACAACACGTTCGGTTCAAGTAGTGAAATCTGGAACATCAACGCAGACGAGGGCTGCGCCAATGGCATTGGGGTAGAGAGAGACCCCAGTCTGGGCTCAAACAGAAACACATTCACGTCATTTGACATTCATGACACTTGCCACGGATTCTACATCCACGAGAGCGATAACAACACTATCACAAAAAGCAACATCCACGACAACGTAGTGGGTGTATATATCAACAGCATCGCTCAATCTGAAGGCAACATACTACACTGCAACAATATATATCACAACACGCAGTATGGAGTTTATAAAGCGGACCCCCCAGATGTTGATGCCACCGGCAACTGGTGGGGTGATGCCCATGGGCCTTCCCATTCGCCAGGCGGCGGGGATAAGATAAGCGACAATGTGCTTTACGACCCCTATTTGTCCTTTGAGTTTCAGTACTGCGGGCAGTGCGGCGGAACTCTTCCCCCGCCGGCCTCACCAGTGCCCACCGTGAACCAGTGGGGCATAGTCGCCATGATAGGCCTGTTTGCCGGGTTGCTGGTGTGGAGAGTACGGAGAAGGCAGCTGGCTTCATGAACAGGGAATTAGCCTGAAAAGGTGATGGCGGGGAAAGCTGTGGGTTGCGCGTTTCCCCGCCTGATGAGTTGTTACCTTAATATCCGTGTTTGTTCTGGTGACTCTCTCGATTGGCGGAATTATCTGGTCACCGTGAGATAGCGCAAGCTTCAAAGCTAAGACATCAACCGAGCCGAGTCCTGGCTCTCCGAGGCCCTGCCCGGCATAGGTTGAGGTAGCGGCCCAAGGAACTGCAGCTTGCCGCAGCAAAAATGGCCCGTTCAGGACAATCGAGGACTTGCTCAAGATCAGCGGCATCGGCTCAGCGACATTAGAAAATATGAAGGATTTCATAACCGTTTCAGATTAGGGGGCATTATTCCTTCACCCTGTCAAACAACGTTACTATCTTTGCCTCATTTTTTATGTCAAGTGTCATATCAGGACCATATCATCGTGAGAATCAACTTGAAATTCTTTGTTGCCCGTAGAGCATGCGGTTGATTGGCCGGCATTATGACCATCTCGCCACCTTTCAAGTGAATAGGCTTGCCGGAAATGACGATTTCTGCTTCGCCTTCAACGAGATAGACCAGGGCATCGAATGGCGCCGTATGCTCACTTGAGCCTTGTCCTTCAGCAAAGGCAAAAAAGGTAACTGTACCTTCTTTCTTGTCAATTATCGTTCGACTCACCACGGAACCTTCTTGATAATCAGCTAATCCAGTCAATTCGATGGCTTGGCACACAAGCTTCTCTAGTCTATTCTGCTCCATTCCTTTCACCTCCATTTCTCCAGACAACATTGCCTGACTCTTTCACAATAACCGAATAGCCTTTTCTAAATCTACTGGCTGGCTACACATTGCCGTCCAGCACCATCCCTCAGATGATTTTGTCCGGTGGCATTCCTGTGTGCTTACAGGAAAGAGCAGTATTTTTTTGAAATATATGGCCATAACCTATTGACAACACTTGGTACACGCACTAGACTTTCATAAGCGCATCTGCAAAATAGCCTGGTAGATTGCTTATCCCGCCAGTCACATAACCAGGAAACAGCGACTGGCGGGGGTGTGCTTTTATGGGCTGACATGATTGGGGCTAGTACTCACATCAGGGTTCTGAGACACTTAGGCATTGCTTTGATATTTGCCCCTGAACCATTCACCACGCCGTTCGGTGTGGCGTTTATACTTGTTGCGCGACATTTATCCAGCAGGCTTGAGGCCAGTCGCGATGAGCGCCTCCGAGAAATGGTCCACTATTATCTGGACCACAGTAGTATCTTAGGGGATGATGCCAATGGCGGTGCCCTCGCCCCCGTGAAGCGGCATGGCTTGAAGGAAGAACATCCTATTCTTGGGCAGATTACAGGCAGCCGCAGCTCTGAAACCAATCCTTCAGTTCGTAAGGGCAGGCATGATATGCAAGAGGGCACGGCAACCCGCACCACGGATATGCAGAGTCTTTCCCGGCGTTATGAATATGGTCATGGTCTCTCTAACACATCCACCAGAACACAGAATGTGATTCATCACACGATAGATATAGCGTGGCTTTCCAGGCGTTATGAAAGCGCGAATAGCGCCGTCGCTCATTCCAGTTGGACTACAACCTCCGGCGGCGTGGAGGGAGTAACGCACCACTCCGTCAACATGGGGCTGCTTTCCCAGCATTATGGAACAGGTAGTGTCGGACAGGCGAAGGCAAAGTCCCATACCATAAACATAGCCCAGCTTCGGCAACGCTATGGGTCGGCGGCGAGCTGCACGACGGTTTACAGGGCCCTTCAGAATAACAACCATTACTACGAGATGTCATCTCGAAGGAATGTTATCGGGGGTTACTAGTGCCCAAGGGCACCTGATGCAGACCATCGTATCGGTAGGCTGAAGAAGACGGGCACCGGAGGAGATGAAATCGGTCTGCTGCCAATCTGTCTGCGACTCTCTAACCAGAACGTCCTTACCAGGCCAATCTTGTCGGCTCCGCCAATCGTCACTGAAACATTGAATTGCTTATACTTCTTTGGCGGGAACAGCGCCTAAGGTTTCGATAACGTAACCTGTCTGAATTCCTATGTCCACCACAAAGTTCATAGCTTTCTTGGGGTCGGGTGCTTCAAAAACAACTACGCCATCATATGTTCCAAAGGTAACATAAACATCATGGATCGTGATTCCGCGCGGGGCCTTGAGCTTTTTCAAATAGGCGATGGCCTCTTTGCCTTTTCCTATCGGTGATAGCAGACTCATGAATAACATAGCTGACCTCCTTCTTTGTTGTACTACCCAGCCAAATCCGCTGGCCGGGCCACGTCCATTCTATTCCCTTGCTATCTGTAGGGCAACGATGAAACAGAATCCGCTCAAGACTGCAAATAAATGGGCCCTTATCTCATCGCTTCTTCGGGCCCTTCCGAAGATATTCCGCGCCTTTCTTCCGCGCATTCTTTCCCGTCTTTTTAGCTGCTTTCTTCTGAGCCATCAATCTCCTAGTAAACGCAATTCCCTTTACGAGATTATAGCAGCCTGGTAGACAACACACAAATAAACATAAAGTTTGAGGATAGCCTGAGGCTTTGTCTCCAAATCTGCCGGCTGGACTTGCTGCTATTTGCCTTTAGCCTGAGCAAGCCTCACGCCGATTGCGTGGAGGTGTCCGTTGGGGTCCCGTGTAACCCCAAATTCCACTTTTTGCCCTTCTCTAAGGGAACCATAGTCCACCCCTTGAAGCTGGTTGCGGCCAAAAAAGAGGTCTTCTTCCCCCTCTGTCTTGATGAAGCCAAAACCGCGGTCTGCAATTAGCCGTTTTGTTGTGCCTTTTTGCATGGAATGTCTCTCCAAATCCGCTGGCCGGGCTAGTAGGCAGCTAGAGATGAAGCTCACCAGGTGAGTGTGATTGTAACAAGTTGCCAAGCTCACAGACTCTTGAAGATAGGCGATCTTTTCTCTCCGAAGGGTCTAGCCGCTTCCTCACAATCCTCGCTGGCTTGAGATCACCTTGAGCGCCTCTCGTAAGCGATTCTTATAATCAGTGCTAAAGAAATCTTGTCTTAACATACGTTTGCTGTATTTCAGCAACAATGGTTCGACTTTTGCAATTTGCTCTGCTAACTCCACTGCTGCTGGCATGAGCTGCTCACGAGGTACGATCCTATTTACCAGGCCTATTTTATAAGCCTCTTCAGCATTTATCCGACTGCAAGTAAAAAGCAATTCACTGGCTTTGCCCCTGCCCACCACTAGGGGAAGGATTGAGAATGCACTATAACATAGCCCTCCGATTAAGGGCCCGATGAAACCAAGAACAGCGTCGTCTGCAGCCACCCTGATATCACACAGCAATGCCTGCTGAAGCCCATCCCCCAACGCATAGCCCTGTATCGCTGCTATTGTAGGCTTATCAAGGTTCAACAACTTCTCCTCCTCCTTGAGGCTCATAAACTCCTCCAGTTCAGACTCGGGAGCGTTAATGTCATAGCCACTTGAGAAGGCACGTCCTACTCCAGTCATGATAACAACTCTCACATCATCGTCAGCCTCTAATTCGCTTAGAGCTTGAGATACCTCCCGCTTCACCTGTACATTTATAGCATTAAGTTTCTCCGGCCTGTTAAAACTGAGAATGGCTAAATGGTCTTTCTTTTCGATCAGAATAGTTTTGTACATTTGTCATCTCCTCCTATTACATTTGGGAACTCTTTAACTGATGATTTGGCGATAGCTTGCGGGGCCATCATATGTTCGCAATAGGCTGAACCATAGCTGAAGGTTAGCTTGGAGCTATTAACGTGAGATAAATTTTACTCCGCACTCCAAAGCGAAAGGCCGGTGACTTCATCATATTTTCGTTCGAGCTTGGGGCCTTTTAATTGACGCAAGTGCACTTCAGCGGCGAAAACGATTCCCTTCAACAGATGGCCGGCCTTGGTATTCCCCGCTTCGTCGGCAAGCACCACGTGTACATGAGCGAAGGGCTCTCCATCCTTCAACGATATGTTCCCTGTACAACTTGCCATTTCATGAGGCGAATCAATCTTTATCTCGCGATACTCGTGATTTTTCTGGTCATAGTAGCCGAGTCTGGCGCGCTTTAAGGCACCGATTGCCGTAAAGCTGCCCGCTTCAATTCCCCTGCTCCTGGCAAGCTCAGTTATAGATTGGACCAGGTCCGCATCATGCTTGAGTCGCACCATTAGCTCCTGATTGGCATCATACTCAAAAAGGCTCATCGGCTCATGACCGACGTTCATAACTTCTCACCTTTCCCTTCTATATCAGGCAAAAATGCCCTTGCCCAAGTAATCATAACTCTAGCATGTGTCGCACCT